>Ga0247733_1000295_pt1 | contig 33937 bp, 20 predicted proteins | sample UWRJL043104R2_FD_180932 | JGI IMG/M metagenome (GOLD analysis project Ga0247733, IMG submission 180932) | Plant litter microbial communities from Arlington Agricultural Research Station in Wisconsin, United States - UWRJ-L043-104R-2 | ecosystem: Environmental > Terrestrial > Plant litter >...
TATAAGATTAGAAGTTAAAGGTAGATTAACTAAACGAAATAGAGCAGATAGAGCTTTATTTAAAGTAAAATGAAAAGGAGGATTAAAAAATATTGACTCATCATATAAAGGATTATCTTCTGTAAATATGAGAGGTTATGTTAAACCTAATGTACAATATTCAATATTTACATCTAAACGTCGTATTGGAGCTTTTGCAGTAAAAGGTTGAATTAGTGGTAAATAAAAAAAAATTTATTTTTTCTTTTTTCATTTTTCATATTTAATATTTAATATTTCATATTTCATATTTCATATTTCATATTTCATACTATAAATACTATAAATACATAAAAAAAAATTAAATGAAGAAATAGTCTGAACCATTTTGTGAAAGATGGAAATAAATTAATATGATAACAAGTTGAACAGGCTAATTTGCGCAAGAGTGTTCAAAATGAGTGCGCGGTTTGGCACCTCGATGTCGGCTTAACTTATCCTCATGGATGCAGAAACTATGTAGGGTGCGACTGTTCGTCGATTAAAAAGTTACATGAGCTGGGTTAAATACGTCGTGAGACAGTATGGTTTCTATCTTCTAGAGGGAGTTAGAATATAATAAGGATTAACCTTGTACGAAAGGAACATGGGGTACTGTTGTTATACCTTAGTTGTATAGCAATTTTATTAACCTCTGGTTTACCTGTTGTTTATGCGCCCCTTTGATTAATATATATGGATATGTCCAGCGATATGTAAATATGTAAATATGTCCAGGGGATGTTATTGTCACTTAAGTAAATAGTATAGTATAGGCATGGCAGGAAAGCTAAGTTAGTTAAAGATAAGTGCTGAAAGCATATAGGCATGAAACTTACCTTAAGATATTTCTTAAATATACGTAATATAATATTACATTGATAGGCTTAGTTTGTAATAATCTAAATATTTTAAGGAACTAAGTACTAATTTTATAAAAACCTAATTATTATCTATATCTTGTATTGCTTTAGGTTAATCTAGGCGCAAGCTCGTTAATTATTTTATTTTAAGTTAATCTAGGCGCAAGCTCGTTAATTATTTTAATTTAAGTTAAATTAAAGTTGGTCTGATTAGCATAAAAGAAATGCAATTGTTTTGTAATCAATAGAAGTAAGTGCGATACTTACATTGGACTATTTAAGAATTAGTCGTCAAGTGGTAAGACATAGCATTTTCACTGCTACATTCGCAGGTTCGAACCCTGCCTAGTTCTAATCTAGGCGCAAGCTCTTAATTAAAAAAATTAATATAATCTTTAAACATATATATTTATATATAGAGGTTATAGCTCAATTGGTAGAGCGTACTGCTCATAACAGTAATTGTAAGTGTTCAAGTCACTTTATCCTTAAAAGCGATTTAGTGTAAAAGTAACACATTTGGCTCATGATCAAATAATATAGGTGCAAATCCTTTTATTCGCTTATATAAATAAATAAAACTTATTTTTTTTTATCCGAGTGCTGGAATAGGTAGACAGTACAAACTTAAGCTTTGTTGGTTTATAGCCGTGAACGTTCAAGTCGTTCTTCGGATACATATTTAAGATTAGAATATACTTAAGTTTATTACTAGGGGATATAGTCTAGTTTGGTAAAACACTGACTTTGCACGTCAGATTCCTGGGTTCGAAACCTGGTATCTCCAAAAGTCTAAGAAGCTCAATTGGTCGAGCAGAACGTTGAAGCTGTTTTGGTTATAAGTTCAAGTCTTATGTTAGACATTAAATATAAATGGATGTGCTGGAATATGGTAGACAGGTTTCGTTTAGGCCGAAATAGTGATTAGCTATGCAAGTTCAAGTCTTGTCATCTATAAAAAAGTTAGAATATCTTATATATTTTTATATAAATATGTTGTGGACTAATAGGTAAGTCATAAATTTTTGGTATTTAAGTTTTGAGTGTTCGAATCACTCCTTCATAAATTTTTAGGATAATATAGCTCAATAGGTAGAGCAACTGTATGTGGCACAGTCGGTTCTCTGTTCAAATCAGGGTTTTGTCCCTAACAATCTAAAAGTCTTATAACAGACAGAACTTTATTAGTAATTAAGTACAGTAAAGTACTGTATTGTATTCGGTCCACTTTTACTACGGTGTAGTCTAGTTAGTCCAGAGTTATCAATACAATACCTAAAGTGAACTAGTCTTTAGGATTGAGCCAGTCTGATAAGCTTTCTACTTTCGTGAAATCGCTCTGCTTCTTTGGTTTGGCAGGAGCAGACCGAGGGTCATGCACTCCTTCTTCATCTAATCGGCCGGGCTGACTCTCTAAGGTGGGGATGTGATTTCGGTTGAGTAGGAGATCGCCGTCTCGTAATACGGTCTTTCGACCTTCCTTAACTACGAGTCCGAGCTCTTCCGGTACACCCTCTCCTTGGGAGCCCGTGGAGCTTAGCTGGTCAGTGGGTCCTCCGGTCCTAGGGTGGAGGGATCTTCCAGTCGCCTTCCCGGTTGGACTGTAATCGCCGTACTGGTAGGGTCCTTGGAGCGATCCTTTCCCTTATCTATGGAGAGGAACCACCCTGCGTCACCTGGCCCGCTTCCGGTTAGTACACCTGGTGAGTTGGTGTCTTTGTCCTTACCATAGATGTCTTCATCTACGTTCTTTACAAATTCTACCTCTTCACTAGGGCCTCTCTTGGGAGTGGACCCGGCTGCTCAGTCTATACCTTGGACTTGTAGGTGATCTATTGTCGCGGAGTCCTTTACTTCCAATATCTCTAATTGTTTTCTGGCTTCTACTTCCTTTGAGCGCTTTTCAGCTGTCTTCAAGATAGGTTTGATAGACGCCATCCAGTTTAAGCTCTGAAAGTCTAGTCCTTTTTGACTATTTCACATTACATTTATCCATTGATTAGCTCAGCTAGGGTCCCACAACCTCAGTATGTATTTCTTACCATTCTGAAGGATTGTTTTACTTCATTTCTCAACAAACGGTGGACACTTGTACTGACTCACTTTCTTGGGTATTTGTCTCTTGATTTTTAAGTTTTTTAGGTCTACCAGTCGTTTTGATGATTCGGTTATTCAGCCTATCTCCTTATCCCCATGGGTGATGTAACTCAGCCTTCCCTTTGTTGCTACACTTGGTTGGTTTTCCAGAAATTTTGCGTTATACCTAGCATATTTGACTATTTTCTTAACTCCTTCATCGTCATATCATGAGACACTATAACCATCAAAAGAGACGGTTTTTTCTATCAGATCATATGTCAGACCAAGGAACTTAAATTTATCTTTTACCCAGCCATTAATTTTGTCCTCTGCTTCTTTGATACCAAGTGTTGTAGCGTTTATGTTGAATAATTCCTGACGTATTTTATCTGTTTCTTTCTTTCTAAACACTAAACCATCATCTGCAAACATCACTAGTCCCTTGATTTTATTAAAACCACTCATTTCCAGTGCGTACATAGACAGCAGTGGAGATAACGGGCTACCTTGAGTGAATCCTTTTTTGAGTATTCCCTCCGAGGTTTGGATCAATTCTTTCTCTGGTTGTAGTTCTGTTTTCATCTTTGGTATTGTTAGATCCGTAATACTCAAGATATAGTCGGCCATTCCTTTTAACCGTTTCCTTAGGAATATAGTCAGCCCTCGCGGTTTGACATTATTAAAGAATCCATCCAAGTCAAATTGGTATACCCTATTTCCATCTTTAAGATTCTTTATAACTTCCATACTGGTGGTAGCGCAACCTTTGTTTCGTACGAATCCATCCTGATACTCTCCTATATGCTTTTCTAGTAATTCTCTACAAACTAATTCTATAGCTCGCAGCATTGCTTTACTCCACAATCTAGGAGACCCTATAGGTCGAATCTTCGTAGAATCTCGCTTCGGTATATAAAATCTATATACCTCTAATTTGACTTTAAGTCTTCGTAAGGTGTGAATCATTTTCATATAATCTCTTTGAACCTCAGGTCATGCTTTATTCCAGTATCACTTGGGATCTGACTTGTGGAAGGCATAAATTCAGAAAGCTTTGGAGTTTCCAATTAGTTTGTCCATAACTCTAAGGTCGTCTTTATATCTAAGCCTGTTCTGCATTCTTTTTAAGTATGCATTCATCTTTTTTATATCACGATCCTCATAGCGATTTTCAAACAAGTGGTCATGTTTGTTGGGAATATGTCACGCGCCCCCATCAAGTTTAAGTTTAGAACTTCTACTTGGACGCGATTTTATCTATAGTGTAAGGCCCCTCTTCAATCGGATGAAGAGATCATTCAATGTTGATCATCATTTTTTTTCATATTACATTTATTAAAACATTTTCGCTGTTGTCAATCTTCTGAGTCAGTCTCTCAGGATTCGTTATTTGGTCCCCACCGTAGAACTGATGTGTACTCTCTCGAATATATTGTGTAAACGTTGACCATGCCGTATGCTTACCTTTGGGATTTAGCAAGTCCTCTGTCCGGTCCATCTTGTAATTCGGCATTACTATTACGTCTAAAACCGCAGCAGTAGTGTGACGAACTACGTTCCGTTCCGTAAAGGGTGATGCCTCCGTAACCCTCCAGGACTCTTAATATGACAAACTACCTTCTACTTCCCTTCCTTCCGGTTTCCTTCCGGGTCCTTGCTCTTCGGTCCCTCTGCCCTTAGGCGGATAGACTCTGGAGCGACTGGACCTCAGAGCCGAAGAAGAAGTCTTAATATAATCAAAGCTACCAACTATTATTATTCGGCTCTAATATAAATTATATATATAATTTACATTATATATAATTTTTCTTAAGCTCGGGTAGTTTAAAGGTAAAACCTTAATTTCATACATTAAAGATGAGAATTCGATTTTCTCCTCGGGCTATACTCGGGTTGGACCCTGAACTTAAAGGTCCAAGGGTCCAACCCTGAACTCAGGGGTCCAAGGGCCAACTTGGGTACATTGTTTACCGCTCCGTCGGTTACAATAATTTTAATAATAATAATAATAATGATAATAAGTTATATACTCTCATTATTACTTTAAAACGCCGTTATATCATGACTATCATGACGAAATATCCCTATTTTTTTTTAATCAAGGGGCTCTATTAGATTTAATTTATTGTATTACACTGGAAATATGTAGTATTTTTATACTTAATAAAGGTTTGGGTTTACATCGTGGTTTAATTATTATTTGTAATATGTATCATAAATTCATACATATCTATTTAGGTAATTATATTTATAATTTTATATATTCTTATTATATAAATTATAAAAAGATAATTTTTAATTATCTTTTTAATAAATATGGTTATATTATTGTAAATTTTTTCCTTAATCTTAATTTTTTTTTTTAATGTAATTTAATTCTTGCTATAGAAGAATTAATTAAAGATATCTATCCTGTTATAATGTTGAGTACGTCTAATCTATTTCTTATTATTTTAGCTTTAGCCACCTTTCACTCAGGTACTCTTATTAATGGTGAAATAATTTATTTAAATATAGAGATAAATACCCTCCTATGTAATATTTTATATTTTTATTTAGGATTTTTAATATTCTTCTATGTATTACATAAAGTTATATTAAAAGGAGATAAATTAAAGAAAAGTCACCCTCTATTATATAATATTCTAATTATTTTAGGATCCGTTAGTTTAATTCTTTTGGCTTTTGGATTTCTTTATTCTTTTCATCAACTTTCCCTTAAGATTATAAGTCTTCTCGTTAAAAATATTTAGGATTTATTTGTAAAAATGTCGTCGAAATGGAAAGTTCTGTTGCCTAAAAACCAGGATCAGGATCGTGAGGAGCAGGAGGGCAACCAGAATCTACAGGTGGAGGTGGGGAACCACCAAAAAAGCCCGGAGGATGGTCTCCTAATAAGGCTCATTACAAAGATAAAGATGATAATTATTCTAATGATAAAGTTAACAATGAGGATGAGGATGCTAATCTGGATAAGTTTGTGAAAGATATGACTTATGCAAATCCATTATCAAACGAATAAAGAGATAGAAAAAATTTCTTATGACGTCTAAATTATAGAAAGACATATGAAAAAAAGAAAGGAGGAATTAATAGTATAAGGAGGTTTAATTATAGAAATAGTCTGGCACAACGCATAAAGGCTAGGGGTATCGGCGCAGAAGAACAGGGATGCTAAAAAAAAATAATACAAAAAAAAAATGATTAGTTTTTTTATTGTCTTGGCCTCGCCTCCTTGGAGGCCTACAATTATCAATATATATTCTATTCACGGATGGTCTAATTAAATTACAGGAAATATGACTTATCTTGGTAGATATTACTAAAAGGAACGAGGTCGGGGTTTCTTTTCTTATGTGATGTATACATGGCATAAGGTATTTACATTTATTAGCCATTTTTTATTTTTGTCAAATAACTTTTTTTTTCTAGGTTTAGGCTTTAGCATGGCCGATGGCCGATCCGTTTTAAAATTTGAATAATAATAATACTAATGATAATAAGTTCTATACTCTCATTATTACTTTCAAACGCCGTTGTCTCAAGACGAGATATCTCTATTTTTTTTAATCAAGGGGCTCTATTAGCTTTAATTTATTGTATTACACTGGAAATATGTAGTATCCTAATACTTAATAAAGGTTTAGGTTTACATGGTGGTTTATTACATATTACAAATATAACCCAAACTTTTCATATTTTTATTTTTTTTATTAGTATAATAATATTACAATTAACAAGTTTTTATCCAAGAATTTTACAAATATCTAATTATTATTGATTAAAAGACTTAATAAAAATTATTAGTGCATTTTTTTTTAATAAATTAAGAGAACATATGAAAATAATTGAATATCCTGAACAACAAATATGTAAAATATTACGGGATAAACTGTCAAACTCCGGGGAACTCCTAAAGCTTTTGGTACCAAATCTGGAAAAGATTTTCCGTGGTGGTTGAACTAATTATTCAAGTATGGTAACAAGTCAAAAGATGGTTCTATTATTATATTTAATAGCGTATAATATTTATGGGATGTATTTCCCAGGAACTCTCGGTATAAAAACCCGAAAAATGGACAATCGCGGATCTAAGTCAGTAGTAATTAATAATAATTCTACTGTAAAAGAGCAACGAGTAGACGGCAGTTGATTTATTAAACCAGATTTAATAAATTTAAGGTGTACTCTTAGAGGGTTCGAAAGAATTACCTTATCTGGATCTCTATCTTATCAAATTCTAAATAAACATTTATATTCTACAACAACAATAGTAACAAAAGAACCAAAAAATATTAAATCTTTTATACATAAAGACGGATTTAAGTTAAATCCTTGATTTGTAACAGGTTTTACAGATGGAGATGGTTCATTTTCTGTTTCTATTACAAAAAAAAAAGAAGGAATAGGTTGAAAAATTGTACCTATGTATACAATAGGACTAGATTTAAAGGAGTTAGATCTTTTAGTACAAATTAAGGCTTTCTTTAAAGCAGGTAACATATATACAAGTAAAAGAGGAGTAGTTTATTATACAGTAGGTTCTGTAAAAGATATAGTAAAATACATTATACCTCATTTTGATCAATTTCCTTTAGTTACTCAAAAATTAAAAGATTTTATGTTATTTAAGGAAATAGTACTTCTTATGGAAAAAGGAGAACATAAAACTCTACCAGGTTTATTAAAAGTTTTTTCATTAAAAGTTAATTTAAACAAAGGATTACCTACAGCAGTAAAAGAGGCATTTCCGGATATCTTACCTACTATTTTTCCTAAGTATAAAATATCTTTTAGTATTAATCCTAATTGATTAGCAGGATTTATAACTGCGGAAGGTTCTTTTTATATCTCTCTTTACGAGAGTGATAAAAGAAAAGCAGGGTATGCTGTAAGTTTATCATTTTCTTTAAGTCAACATCTTAAAGATGTTGAATTACTAGAGAGACTTTGTCTCTTCTTAGATTGCGGAGTAGTGAGAATATCACCTAATCGAGGGACAGGAGAATTAATTGTAACGAAATCCTCAGATTTAAATCAAAAAGTAATTCCGTTATTGTTAAAATATAATCTTTCAGGTGTAAAATTATTAGACTTTGAAAGATTCAAAGAAGTATCTTTATTAATAGAAAATAAAATGCATTTAACTTCTGAAGGTATTGCATTAATAAAAACAATTAAAGATGCGATGTATAAAAGATAATAAATTTACGGGCTCTATATGATCCGTGCTAAATTTATTTGTATTTATATAGCTATATTTGACTAGTTATAATTGTATTTTTGTTGTTGTTACAGTTATAATCTACAAAACTGTATTTAGAATTTGTAAGAAGAATCCAGTTTACGTTAATATTATTATTTATAGTAAGTGGGGCAGTACTTTTAATATCAACAAGCGATTTAGTTTCTATTTTTTTATCTATAGAATTACAAAGTTATGGTTTATATCTATTAAGTAGTATATATAGAAATTCTGAATTATCAACTACAGGAGGTTTAATTTACTTTTTATTAGGAGGTTTAAGTTCTTGTTTTATTTTATTAGGTACAAGTTTATTATATGCTAATTCAGGTACTACAAGTTTAGAAGGATTATATATAATAAACAGTATAAGTGATTTAAATTCAGATTATATATCTTGATATAACTCTTATTATTTAAATTTTTCTTTGCTTATATTTAGTATAGGTTTTTTATTTAAAGTTAGTGCAGCACCATTTCATTTCTGATCTCCTAAAAAAGGACTTGGGAAATCCTTATCAACAAACGTTGGGAGTAAACTACCAAATTCCGGGGAACCCCTAAAGTTTCTGGTACTAAACCATATATGAAAATATATGAGTGGCTGAACTAATTACTCAGGTATAGTAATAAGCCAGAAGATGAGTGAAAACGAAATGGGCTATCGCGGATCTAAGTCAGTAATACATTCGACGAAGAGTATTATTGTAAAAGAGCAACGAGTAAATGGGAGTTGATGTGGTATTAATTTACCGCATTTAAGATGTACTCTACTGGACTTCGAAAGAAGTTATCAAGTTAAAATCCCTTCTAACCAAATTATTCAAAGACAACTCTATTCTACTGTGTCTAACTTAGACAATAGCAAACTACCTCTATACCCTTGATTTATATCAGGATTCTCTGATGCAGAAGGATGCTTTCTTGTTTTAATCCGTAAATCATCAAAAAACCTACTAGGTTGACAATTAGAGGTTAATTTTACAATTAATCTTCATGTTAGAGATCTAGATCTTTTAAAACTTATTAAAGCCTATTTTGGAGTAGGAAGAATAGGTAAAGAAAGAAATGGTTGTTGTGATTTTACAATAGGTTCTTTAGATCAAATTATTACAAAAGTAATACCTCATTTTGATAAATATCCTCTAAAAACTAATAAATATTCTGATTATTTATTATTTAAAAAAGTAGTCATGATTATGCAACGTAGGGAACATTTAACAGCTGAAGGTTTACAAAATATAATAAATATTAGAGCTTCTTTAAATAGAGGATTAACTCCTCTACTATTAGAAGCTTTTCCTAACACTGTTGCTTTAGCAAGACCATTATTACTACCTAGTGTCAAATTAGACCCTCAATGGGTAGCTGGTTTTACAAGTGGTGATGGTTGTTTTAAAATTAGTATTAGAGAATCTAAATTACATAAAACAGGAAGTCGTGTAGTATTACTTTTTGTAGTAACTCAACACATTAGAGATGAATTATTATTGAAAAGTTTAGTAGATTTCTTTGGATGTGGTCAAACTTATTCGTATAAAGATTATACTGAGTTTAGATGTCAATCATTCAAAGATAATTATGAAAAGATTTTACCTTTTTTCAAAAAATACTCTATAATTGGCGTTAAATATAAGGATTTTGAAGATTGAGCTAAAGTAGCCAAAATGATGCAAACAAAAGATCATTTAACTAACGAAGGTTTCGACAAGATTCGTAAAATAAGAAGAGGAATGAATAAAGGTAGATATCTAGAATAAACTAAACTACTTTAGTTTACGTAGAGTTATATAAAGTTGTTCTTTTCTTTAATTTGGACGATAAATTTAATTGTCATCATGTGGACGTTTATGATGCTATACCTACAGTTGTTACAACATTTGTAGCTATTATTGCTAAAATTTCTATCTTTATTTTTTTATTAGAATTAGTATATTATACTAATAATTCACTTTCTGAATTTAGTTGAACATACGGTTTACTTATAAGTTCTTTCCTTTCATTAATAATAGGAACTATAGGTGGTTTGACACAATTTAGAATTAAAAGATTACTTGCATATAGTACTATATCTCATGTAGGTTTTATATTACTAGCTCTAAGTATTTCTAGTGTAGAATCAACACAAGCTTTTATATTTTATTTAGTACAATATTCTATAAGTAATTTAAACATATTTATTATATTAATTACAATAGGGTTCTCTTTATTTAATTATATAAATAATAGTAAAGAATTTACAAATTTATTAGAAAGTAATAATTCACCAATACAATTAATTAGCCAATTAAAAGGTTATTTTTATATAAATCCGTTCTTATCTTTAAGTTTAGCTATAACTATCTTTTCTTTTGTAGGTATACCTCCTTTAATAGGGTTTTTTGCTAAACAGATGGTATTAAGTGCTGCTTTAGATAATGGTTATATTTTTATATCTTTAATTGCAATACTTACAAGTGTAATAGGAGCAGTTTATTATTTAAATGTAATTAAGGAAATTTTTTTCCATACTCCTGAATATAAAATATTAAATGAATATTCTGATTTTTATAATAATAATAAAGATACTATAAATAATATTTCTTATAATAATATTAATACTAATACTAATACTAATACTAATACTAATACATTAGTTAAAAACATAAATATTAGTACTATTTCTAGTCCCTTTTCTATAACTATTTCTATTATTACATTAGTAATATTATTATTTATATTTATGAACAAAGAATGATTAAGTATGGGTACCATTAACCTCCTATTCTTACTATGCGCTAAGGAGTATTATACTTGTAATTTATTACGGCTATTAAATACAAAGAGAAGTGTATCAAATACTTTTTTAACAAACTCTCGGGTTTATCTCTTTAATACATACAATAGATTGTCAGGTAATTGAGGCTTGATTCCCTCGGTTAATTATGATCAAATTTGATGTATGTCTCGCTCATCTTCTATTATTTCGCAACAAACAATCTTCAGATACTCAACCCTTTGCCGAAAAAATATCAATCCTATCTCACCTTGATTCATATCAGGTTATTCAGATGCAGAAGGTTGTTTCAATGTCGGTATTCAAAAAAATCCTAATGGTAAATTTTATGTCCGACCTTCATTCCAAATAAAAGTGCACTCAAGAGATAATTTACTCTTAATGCAAATTAAAGATTATCTTGGAGGCATAGGAAATATTTATACTAATACTAATGATTCTAAATTCACAGTAAGATCTCTAGATGATATTTTAAAAATCATTGCCCATTTTGATAACTACCCTTTAATAACTCAAAAAAAAGCCGATTTCATTTTATTTAAGGAAATAATCCTTAAAATAATTGAAGGGGAACATTTGTCAGCCAAGGGATTACAAGAAATTATTAATATTCGTGCCTCGATAAACCTAGGTTTATCTGATTCTTTGAAGACTATTTTCCCTAATACTGTTCCTGTCGCTAGACCTTTGATAGAAAATATTGCTATTCCTCACCCTGAGTGAATGGCTGGTTTTGTTTCAGGTGAAGGATGTTTCTTAATTCAAATGGCTAAATATGGTAAAGATAAATTAGATGGAGTTTCATTAAGTTTTAAGGTGTCTCAACATTTGAGAGATGAGTTACTGTTAAGATCATTTATTTCTTTTTTTGGATGTGGTTTATTTAATTACCATGGTGTAAATAGCAAGTCAGGGGTATTTATTACTAGAAAATTTGCGGATATCTCGGATAAAATAGTACCATTCTTTAAAAATCATGAGATAAGAGGTATTAAAAGAAAGGATTTTGAAGATTGATCTAAAGCAGTGGAGTTAATTAGAGCTAAAGCTCACCTAACTGAAGAAGGAGTAAAAAAGATACGTGGAATAAAATCTGGTATGAATACATTAAGATAAATTCCGAGACTTCCTTTGTTATTTATAGTACTTAGCCGATATGCAATAGGCTGCCCCGAAAATTTGGCTATTATTAATAATGGCAGAAATTTTTAAAAACTACAGGATTAATTGCAAGAATATCAGCACCCAGATGTTAGCTTGATGATTTGCAGCGAAATTTATCTTAGTATTGTTATTAGAGTAGAGAGGCCTTTAATTAAGAGCCCTTACTCTAATATTATGAGATAAGTGCGTTCAACGACTATTAGGTGAGTTATACTAACAATAATCCTATATAAAGATCCTGTCCTTACTTATCTATTAGCTATGACAATACTATTGTTAAAGATATTATATAATCTCTAATAGTTGTCAGCTATTTTATACTAAGTAAGGAAAAACATAGTCTGAACAATATAGTAATATATTGAAGTATTATTGATAGTTAAATTGAAATAAGATTTCTTTAATTAATCAATTATTAACACCATTGACCATATTGGTACAAGTTTTATTTAATGATTAAATGAGTAGTATGACAATCTTTATAATCTTTGTCTGTATAATTGCTTTACTTTTTTTAGCTATTAATTTAATATTTGCTCCACATAATCCTTACCAAGAAAAATATAGTATATTTGAATGTGGTTTTCATAGTTTTTTAGGTCAAAATAGAACACAATTTGGTGTAAAATTTTTTATATTTGCTTTAGTTTATCTATTATTAGATTTAGAAATTTTATTAACTTTTCCTTTTGCAGTAAGTGGATATGTAAATAATATTTATGGTTTAATAATAACATTAGGATTTATAATTATTATTACTATAGGATTTATATATGAATTAGGTAAAAGTGCTTTAAAAATAGATAGTAGACAAACTATAACTATGACAAAATTTAATTCGTCTTCTACAGTTGAATTTGTAAGTAGAATCTAAAATTAACTTTTTTTTTTAAGTGCACGTATACAGCGCCTTATTTTTTATGAAGGCGCAAGGCACAAGGCGCAAGCGGCAAGCGGCAAGTGGCAAGCTCTAAAAAAAATTCTATTTGTTGTTATATATATATTCTATATTTTACGAGAAAAAAAATAATATTTACATATTATAAAAAAAAATTCAATATAGAAATAAAAAAAAAATTTTTTTTTATGTTCTTATTAATAAATAATTTAGTTTTGCTGAATTTAGATGCTCCTAGTCCCTGAGGGATATATTTTCAAGATAGTGCTACTCCTCAGATGGAAGGATTGATAGAATTACATGATAATATAATGTATTATTTAGTAATAATATTATTTGCTGTAGGATGAATTTTATTTTCAATAGTCTGAAATTATATTGGTACAAAATCCCCTATGTCACATAAGTATTTAAATCACGGTAAACTATCAAGTGTGCCTGTTCACAAGTGTTCTAATATTAAATCAAGCTCCTTAAATTTTCAAATATTTTATTTTGGTACTTTCGTAAACCAACGAGCCTATTCTACTTTTAATTCTAACGGAAAAAAGGATTCAGATAAAGGAGATGTCACAATCAATCCCACTCCTATAGTTTATGAAGATATTTTTTCAATGAAAAAGAATATTTTAGTGGAAAATAAAGGTAAATCAGGAATTTATATGTTTACTAACAAACTCACAGGTGATATATACGTAGGACAATCAGTAGATCTTTCCAAGAGATTCAAAAAATACTTTAGCTTAAGTTATATAAAGAGTATAGATGAGCTTAGAATACATAGAGCTTTAATTAAATATGGTTATTCTAATTTTTCTATAACTATCTTAGAGTTTTGTAATAAATCTGACCTGAATACTAGAGAACAATATTATTTTGATACTTTAAACCCTCAGTATAATGTCCTTAAAACAGCTGGTAGTTCTCTAGGTCGAAAATTGACTGAAGAGACTAAAGCTAAGATTAGTCAAGCTTTAAAAGGTCTTTTTGTTGGAGATAAAGCATACTGACATGGACGTACTATGAGTGAAGAAACCAGAAAACTTATGAGTTTAAAAAGAACTGGTGAGCTTAATCCTTTATACGGTAAATCTCATAAGGAAGAGAGTAAAGAGCTAATGAGACAAAAAGCCTTAGGAAGGAAATATACTGAAGAAACTAAATTATTAATGAGCACAAAACGCGGAAATCCTGTATGTATATACGAAAAGTGTTCAGACGAGGGTTTTAAATTAATAGGAAGTTTTGTTTCAGCTAGAGGAGCTGGTAAATTCTTAGGTATAAGCGGAAGTACTATTATAAAATATATGAAATCAGGAGCAATATTTAAAGACAGATATAAATTTTCTAGTCTTAAATAATAAAGGATAACTTAGAAAAACTACGAGTTTAATTTCACTATATGCTGGAAACTTCTAAAGCCTTAAGTACCAATAATAAGAATTTATAGGTGAAAATCTTAATGGATGACACAATGAACAATCAGCAGGAAACCAAAATAATAATAATAATATATTATTATGAGTAGGTAATCCCCAGAGACTACACGTGAAATGCCTTAATAAATATTTTTACATTTAAAGGTAAAGATATAGTCCATTTAAGTATGAAAGTATTTAAGTCTGTTGACTCATACTTATTCATCGATGGGACGAAATCTATTCGTTATAAAGTCAAGAATGTTTTTTAGAAATTATTCCTATTCAACTGATTCAAAAATTGATACTAAAGGAACTATATGTAATAACCCTTTAGATAAAGAAAAGAATATAATAGTCTACAATAATGTAGATGAGTTTAAAAAAGATATTTTGGAGGAAAATAAGGTAAGATCCGGAATTTATATGTTTACTAATAAAGAGACCAAAGATATTTATATAGGACAGTCCAAGAATCTTTATAACAGATTTAAAAATTATTTAAATCCTTCTTATCTTAGAAGAGAGAAAAATTCGAGAATTGGTAGAGCCATCTTAAAATATGGATACTCTTCCTTTTCTCTTACAATTTTAGAATATTGTGATAAAGAAATTCTTACAGCCAGAGAACAATTTTATTTCGATAGTTTAAATCCTACTTACAATATATTAAGAACAGCTGGGGCTTACGTGGACGTTTTTACACACTCTGATGAGACTAAGATAAAAATAAGGAGTTCCTTAAAGGGAATATTTGTAGGAGAAAAAGCTCCTTGATTTGGTCGTAAACGAAGTGAAGAAACTAAAGCACTTATGTCTTTAAAGAAGTCTAAATCAAATAATCCTTTATTTGGTAAAGATCATTCTGAAGAAACTAAAGAGTTAATGAGACAAAAAGCTTTAGGTAGAAAACATTCTGAAGAAACCAAGTTACTAATGAGTACAAAACGTGGTATTATCACGGAGGTATATGAAAAAAGCGAGATAGGGTTTAAATTAATAGGTAGTTTTACTTCGGCTAGACAAGCAGCTAAATTTTTAGGAATTAGTGCTAGTACAATTAATAAATATTTAAAATCTGGAGAGATCTTAAAAAACAAATATAAATTTAAGTCGCAGTTTGTGCAGGAATCTAAATAAAATATCTTATCACCTCAATATTTAACAATTTATTTAAAGGAATCATATAAGAGATAGTTTATATAAATAATACAATACTTCAAGAAGTATTAGTTAATAAAACATCAAACCCGACATAAGAAGAGTAAACAAAGTTGACACTCATAGAATTAATATGAACAATTACTCCTGCAGTAATATTAATATTAATAGCTTTCCCTTCATTTAAATTATTATATTTAATGGATGAGGTTAGTGATCCATCTATGTCCGTTTTAGCAGAGGGTCACCAATGATATTGAAGTTATCAATATCCAGACTTCTTGAATTCAGAGAATGAATTTGTAGAATTTGATTCTTATATAGTCCCAGAATCTGATTTAGATGAAGGAGCTTTAAGAATGTTAGAAGTAGATAATAGAGTAATTCTTCCTGAATTAACACATGTTAGATTTATTGTAACTGCAGGTGATGTAATTCATAGTTTTGCTGTACCATCTTTAGGTATTAAATCTGATGCTTACCCTGGAAGATTAAATCAAGTATCTGTTTTTATTAATCGAGAAGGAGTTTTCTATGGTCTTACGGCCTAAACTCTAGTGAACCTAGGGTTATAAACTATCAAATTGCCGGGAACGCCCTAAAGCTCTCATAACCAAGTAAGAGTAGTAATACATCTTATGGCGCAGGTAATGACTCGCGGTATGGTAAAATCATGAGAGATAATTCAATGGGTAATCCGCAGCCAAGTACCTAGTATTTTTTTTGTATTAGGTATGCAGTTCATCGACTAGACGGTAGTTGGTATTATTACAATTATAATGCTTAAGGTATAGTCAAACCCCTCCTTAAAAGGTGCAGGAAAGTATAATTATTATATTTTCTGTTTATTAGACATACACATTTATTTGTTTGTTTAGGGATAAATTTTTACGATAGTTTGCTAAACTTTAATTTTAATGTGTATAATTTTTTATTAAGTTATTATAATTAATTGTATTTTATTTTTTTTTTTCATTTTCAATCTTAAAGTTGCTTATTATAGTATTCTAATGCGTAAGTTAATTAATAATTCTCTTTTATTGGGTTCAAGTATAAGTGCATTAGCTTTTAAAAGAACTTATAGTACTACTGCTACTAGACAATCTGAAGAATTTAATCCTGAATTCTTAGCGTTAGAACATATTAATAGTGGAAATCCTACAACTGCTTCTGTAATTAATAATATATTATTAAATCAAGATATTACTGTTACTGATTCTAAATTAAAAGATTTATTAAAAGTTGAAGGTGTAGAATTTAACTTATATACATCTAGTTCCCCTGTAGCAAAGGAAGATTATAAACTTTTTTCAGAATTAACAGGTACTTCTAACTATAAAGGACATTCAGGTATATATATGTTTATCCACAAGACAACAGGTCAAAAATATGTTGGTTCTTCTAATTTGTTAAGACGTAGAATGGATTATTACTTTAAGGGGGATTTTACACCTTTAATGGGTAAATTCTTACCATTACTAACTCAAGAGGGATTAGGAGCTTTTAAATTAATTATCTTTAAGTTAGATAATAATAAATTTAATGTTAAAGATGCGTTAATTTTAGAACAATATCATTTATTAAGTAAAGAATTTGATCTAAATACATTAAGAGTTGTTAATGCAGGGTCTTCAAAAGGTGAAAGTGTTTATGTTTATGATTTAACTTGTAGTACTCTTTATTATCATGCTAGTTCAATAATTGAGCTAAAAAGAATCTTAAAAGTTCACCCAGAAACATGTAAAAAATTTTTAAATTCAAATCTTCCTTATCTTAATAGATTTTTGTTATTAAGTGGTTTAATCCCTACTGCGGTTAAAAGTAATATGTCTGTTCTAGAATTATTTGAAATAATGCAAAAAGAAAGACAAACTATATATACATTAGGTACACGAAGAAATATTCCCGTGATCTTAGAAATTAAAGATGGGAATAAATTTGTCAATACTTGAGGCCAAACTCTTAAATTTGAGTCTTTAACTGCATGTATTAGCTACTTAAAAGATCTAGGGTTAATTATAAAAAGAGAAACTCTTTCTAAGTATATAAAAATTGAAAAAGAGTTCCACCATTTTTTATGTAAATATTCTGATAATACTAAGCCAGATAATTTTGAAGAAGTAGGATTAATTATTGATGAATACAAAAAATTCTGAGATCAAGAATTAGTTATTATACCCAAGGTTAATAAAAAAAATAAACCGGTATTAGTAAAAGGTCCTGGTTTTGAAAAAGAGTTTGAAACTATTACAGGTACAATTAAATATTTTGAGTCTATTGGTATTAAATTAGATAGAAAGTCTTTATATATTAAATTAAAAAGTGGTGAACCTTATAAAGGATATTATTTTTATTTTAAGTAATATCTTCTCGTCAGTGTAATTACATAATTGATTAAAAAAAATTAACATTAAATATCGTAAAGAACATTTGCAATGTTCAGAAATCTGTGGTATATTACATAGTTCTATGCCTATAGTAATAGAATCAGTATCTTTAGAAAAATTCCTTACTTGATTAGAGGAACAATAGATAATATATTATCTTAAAAATATACTAGTAAGTATAATTACTATTATATAATAATAAGGCGAAAGTTCATATTATTAAAAATTTAAATTCGTAAATATGAATCAAAACTTGATGGGAATTATGAAAAATCTTATATTGTACCCTCAGGGCCGCCCCTCCCCCCTTAGGGGCAGAGGGGAAAGTAGCTATATTTTCTTATAACTACCGTGCGTTCTATGTCGATAGAGTTGGATTTACTTAGGCTTAAAAGAACTCTGATAAAGAGTTTCGATATAGGACAACGATTGGTTGCGGGAAAAAGCAGGGTAAGCAACCGCCAATAAAAACTGTTTTACTCAATAAAATTAAAAAAAAAAAAAAAAGGAATTATTGCTACCGGTAAGGCATAAGGCATAAGGCATAAGGCATAAGGCATAAGGCGTAAGGCGTAAGGCGTAAGGCGAGATATTTGCTAAATATTGTGTTATTCACTTAGGTGTTCGATTCACCTCAATTCCACCTTCTGGATATGGAACCAGAAGTAAATAAAAAAGCCCTAGAGTGCATCTATCCCTGTATATTGTACTTGTACACCTGATTGACCGTAAACGATATAGAATAGCTTTCCCTTGTCTTCAAAAATACAAGACAGATATTTTTTTGATATCACTGATTTTTATTTCTTTTTTATTATCGACCTTTCAATATTAAAAATTATCAGTAGGGTTTTCATTAGTTCAATGGTAGAACAAGGTGCTTCTACCACCTTTATTTTAGTTCGAATCTAAAATGAAAATTTTAATAAAATTTTTATTCTTGTTGATTTCTATAAATATAATAGTAAAAATATATTAGCTATATAATTAATATATAAATATATATTGATATATTTATTATTACCTATTCTTCTTATCTAGGATTATATATAATATAATTTCTATTATATGATTTATTTATTAATAATGTTAATGTTATAATAGTATATATAAATATAATATTTATACGAAGTTTTATTTATCTTACTTGGATTTTTAAAGATTTAAGTCTAAAATACATGAACTATTCTAATTGTAATTGTAATTGTAATTATTATAATAATCTATATAATACTCTATTTAGTAAGGTTCTATCTTATAACTAAACATAACAAGTTAGTAGTATCAGGTATGTTGCCTTAATGGTAAAGGGGAATATTTCGGCTATTTTGATGTAAGTTCGAGTCTTATACATACCTTTAAGAATTTAAATAGAGAACTATTAAATTAGTCTTTTGTTTTATGAGCTTTATTTCTATAGCCTTAAATATAAGATAACTTTATATTTAAAATTTGTGAAATAAAATAAACTATAATAGATAGTTGGCGTTAGGGCGTTAGGGCGTTAGGGCGTTAGCTATAGTTATATTGTTTCTAATATTTAAAAAGTAAAATATAAATTATTATAACAATAGCAATAAAACAATAAGAATAACAATAAGAATAACAATAAGAATAACAATAACAATAACAATAACAATAAACAAAATTTAATTAAATTACAGGAAATATGACTTATCTTGCTTGGTTGATATTACTAAAAGGAACGAGGTCGGGGTTTCTTTTCTTATGTAATGTATACATGGCATAAGGTATTAGTGCTTATATTCCATTTCAGTCAAATAATTTATTTCTTTTTTAATTTACATTTATGAATATTACCTTGATACTTTTTTTAATAGGAATCTTAGGATTTGTATTAAATAGAAAAAATATTATATTAATGCTTATTTCAATTGAAATAATGCTATTAGCTATAACATTTCTAATATTGATTAGTTCACTTAATATGGATGATATAATCGGTCAAACTTATGCTATTTATATAATAGTTGTAGCAGGTGCTGAATCTGCTATAGGTTTGGGTATTCTAGTCGCTTAAGCTCCCCGCGGGAGCGGCGGGGGGGTAGGCTTATAATTCTGTCAAACTCCGGGGAACTCCGATGCTCAGTATACTAAACTCCAGGGTATATCCCTATCTCATTAACTTCTTCTTTAGTACATAAGATTGATACATAATACTGTTTCATTTTCTTATTTTAGCTAGCCTAGGGTGCTCGCACGAAGGACCCTTGGGGACATGACCGCTGTATACAATATACAGCTCACGATATAATTGGGTATTGTTCCAAGGTTTTTTGAGAATGAATGAAAAGTTTCGGAGTGGCCAGACTAATCATCTGGGTATAGTAATAAGTACTGAGTGATGAAAAGAAAGGATAATCGCGGATCTAACCTCATTTTCTTTGATCTGGATTTATTGATTTTTCTTTAGTTTTTACAAAAGTAAATACCGAAGAGAGATATATATAAATATAGAGATTGAATGCTATATTTAGTCTCAGAAATAGCTAACAAAGGAGATGGGAAAAGAGCAACGAGTAGACGGCAGTCCCCCCACTAAATCCTTAAGGGTTTATAAATAGAGGGTTAAGGTGTACTCTAGCAGCCCGGAGACGGGTGGTAGTTTTCACCCTTCTTTTTTAAGTAAATGTACAGAAGGGGGTAATCATCCTCAGTAGATGGTGAGTGAAAATGTCTAAAATCCCCAGGATTTAGATAAAGTACGAGCGTAGATCTTGCAGACTTGAAGCTTGCATCATCCTTATGCAAGATGGAAAGTAACTTTCCCAGTGTGTTACACTTGAGATCTCTTATTAGACTTATTTCTAATCAGAGTTTGAATGGTGAAAGATTCCTTATATGAAGGAGCTTATTATCTGTAGCGTCTACCTTAGTAACTCTACCTTAAATGTATATAACCAGCTCTCCTAAGTAAGAGTCCACTTTGCGGACTCTTATAAGGTAAAGGTTACGAAAACGTTCTATAGATTAATAAAAAGAATCTTCCAGAGAAAAAAAAACGCAGTAGTCCCTTGTAATTTTATTAGATCAAGATGGCCTACTCACAATTCTTCTATCGCTCTTTTAAATAACTACGCTTATAAGGATAAATTTTCTTTTCTCCTTTCGCTAAACTATGGGGAGGCCGTGAGATATTTATCAGATGCTAGCCATAAATTACCCTGTTTAGACCCTTGATTTATTACGGGACTTGTGGATGCTGAAGGTTGTTTTAGAATTAGTATAATTAAAGATACTCGTACTAAAACAGGTTGACAAGTATTTTGTAATTTTCAAATCGATCTACATATAAGAGATTTAACCCTTTTACAACAGATTCAAACTTATTTTGGGGGTTACGGAGGAATTTATACAAAAACGGGAGGAGTTGGGTATATTTACAAAATTTCTTCATTATCGCATATTACTGAGGTTATAATTCCTCATTTCGATCTTTTTCCTTTAAAGTCTGATAAATTAGCCGATTTTATGCTCTTTAAACTAATTATTGCCAAAATCCAACTTAAGGAACATTTAACTCTGGAAGGTGTAAAAGATATTGTAGCTATTAGAGCTTCTTTAAATAAGGGGCTATCAGATGAATTAAAGGCTAGCTTTCCTAATGTAACTCCTTACCCCCGATTTGTCAGAACCTCCGACCATCTTATCCCTAATCCTTATTGAATGGCTGGGTTTGTGTCAGGAGAAGGGTGTTTCTATGTAGGTGTAAAAAAATCTCCTAATTATAAAACTGGTTATCAAGTGGTATTAGAGTTTAGCGTAAGTCAACATAGTAGAGATGAACAGTTATTAATAGGTTTTATATCTTTCTTTGGCTGTGGAAAATTTAATTCTAATAACCGTTGGGTAACCTTTAGGGTCCATAAGTTTATAGACGTTCAGTCGAAAATTATTCCTTTTTTTCAACAATATAAGATTGTTGGTTGTAAATTAGCTGATTTTCAAGACTTTATCCGAATAGCCGAGTTAGTAAAAGAGAAGGGTCACCTGAATGATAAAGGATTAGCTGAAATACAGAAGATAAAAGAAGGTATGAATAATGGTAGATATGAATAAACCTAAATTTTGCCTATCTATACTAAATAGCATGATATCTTGAGACTTTAAAACTTAGAGCTCATAAGGTTTCGAGCTAAATATTGTAAACTTTAGGTCCACCCCGTGGGTAGATGTGGATGGGACATCTTAATAAATAAATATTTACAAGGTAATCTACTCGATTTTTTTTCTATAGATTAATTAACTTTCCAGTTAAAAATCCAAGGTCTAATTATTCTTATTCACGTTTTAATTTATTACCTGCAATTTCATCCAGTAATTTAATCCAACTAAGGAATTATTCTAGTGAAAGGAAAATAGTTTTAAGCCCTTCATTTATAAGTGGATTCTCTGATGCTGAAGGTTCTTTTGTTGTAACTATTTTAAAGAACCCTAGATATAAAATAGGATGAAATGTGCAAGCTAGATTTCAAATAAAGTTACATGAGAAAGATAGAGCTTTATTATTATTAATTCAAAATTATTTCGGTGGTATTGGATATATATCTAAAATAAATGATAAATCTACAGTTGAATTTAGAGTTAGTGATATAACTAGTTTAAATAATATAATTATACCTCATTTTGAAAAGTATACATTAATAACTAATAAATATAAAGATTTTATAATATTTAAACAAATTGTATCGTTAATGTTAGAAAACAAACATACTAATTTAGAAGGTTTAAAAGAAATATTAGAATATAGAGCATCTCTTAATTGAGGTTTATCTAAAAGTTTAAAGGAATATTTTCCTTCTATAGTACCAGTTAAAAGAGTAGAAATTAAGGATAATATATTAAGTAATTTATCTTCAGACTGATTAGCAGGTTTCTCAGCAGGAGAGTCCAATTTTTTTATAACTATATCTGGCACTAAAGTATGATTACGTTTTTCTATAGCTCAAGATTCAAGAGATATATTGTTATTAAAAAGTTTAGTTGAATTTTTTAATTGTGGTTATGTATCTCAATATCAAAACCGTAAAGTATGTGAATTTATAGTTACAAAAATTAATGATATAAATACATATATTATTCCTTTTTTTGATAAATACAAAATTGAAGGTTCTAAATATAGAGATTATGTTAATTTTAAAGAAGCCGCTATTCTTATTAAGAATAAAGAGCATTTAACTGAAAAAGGTTTAAATAAAATAATAGAATTAAAAAAATATATGAATAAGAATAATTAGAATTAACTTGCTTAAATGGAAGGTTTTCTCTTGGTCATCAGAGGCGAAGTGAACCTTCGTCTAGTCTTATATAAGGCGAAACTCTCAAATTGCGGGAAACTCTTAAAAACAAACCTACCAAGTTAATATAGTAATATAATTAATGGAACAGGTAATGACTCGTTGTATGGTAAAAACGGTTTGTATATATAGAATATCTGCAGCCAAGCACCAAGTATTCTAAAAAAAATAATGGTGTGCAGTTCATCGACTAAACGTGAGTTGGTTTTTTATTAATATATTAAGGTATTAATAATTAGCTTAAGATATAGTCAGTCTCAATACAAGAGTATTGAGGTAAAACGAAGAGGAAGTATTGCAATAGAATATAAATAATGTATCTCAGTATTATATTTCTACCTTTATTAGGATGTATAGCATCCGGCTTTTTTGGTAGAAAAGTAGGGATTGATGGTGCAAGATTAATTACAAGTTTAAGTGTAATAATTACAACTATTTTAGCTATATTGGGGTTTTTTGAGATAGGTTTTAATAATCTACCTGTAACTATTAATTTATTTAGATGAATAGATAGTGAATGATATAATATTATTTGAGGTTTTCAATTTGATAGCTTAACAGTTGCAATGTTAATTCCTGTATTAATAATAAGTTCTTTAGTTCATATATATTCAATAAGTTATATGTCCGCAGATCCTCGGGGGCACGTTAGGGGAAAACGGGCCTATGGGGATAAACTGTCAAACTCCGGGGAACTCCTAAAGCTTAAGGTACCAAGCTATAGTTGAAAAACTATATGTGGCTGAAATAATTACTCAGGTAAGGTAACAAGCCTTAAGATGACCTTTTGCTTACTGTTATTAAAGAGTAAGCTAGGCTGAAAAAATAAGAATTTTTCTGGTGAAAACAAAATGGACAATCGCGGATCTAAGTCAGCAATACTAAAAAATATTGTTGTAAAAGAGCAACGAGTAGATGGCAGTTGATTTATTAAATCACATTTAATAAATTTAAGGTGTACTCTAATGGATTTCGAAAGAAATAGGGTAACTAATCCTGGTTTCAACATGGAAAAAGGTTGAAACTCCTTTATCAAAAACCCATCTAAACAATTCGATTTAAAAAAATTTTCTACCTCTAGTTCTATCAATGTAAACCCTGGAATATGATCTGGTCTAATAGACGGTGAAGGTTCATTTAGTATAATAGTAGACAAAAATAAAGTACGTAAATTAGGTTGACGTGTTCAATTAAAATTTCAATTAGGTTTACACATAAAAGATATTAACGTATTATGTCTATTACAACAATACTTAGGGGGTGTAGGTTCTATTCATTTAGCTTCAAATCGTGATATAGTTAATTATTCAATAGATTCAATTAAAGATTTTAATAACCTTATTATTCATTTAGAAAAATACCCGTTATTGACTCAAAAAGCCACAGATTTCTTATTATTTAAAAAAGCGGTAGAACTTGTTAATGATAAAGCTCATCTTACGGTTGAAGGTCTGGAAAAAATAGTAAATATAAAAGCATCAATGAATTTAGGTTTATCCGACGCGTTAAAATTAGAGTTTCCCGGGTATATACCTGTTGAGAGACCTGCAATAAATTATGATAATATAATTTTAAACCCTCATTGAATTTCAGGGTTTATAAGCGCGGAAGGTAATTTTGATGTTCGTATACCTACCACGAATAGTAGACTAGGTTATCGTGTACAATTAAGATTTAGAATATCTCAACACAGTAGAGATTTTATATTAATGCAGAAAATAGTTGAATATTTAGGATCAGGAAAGATATATAAATATGCAGGTAAATCTGCAGTTAGTTTATCTATAGTTGATTTTAAGGATATTACTAATATAATAATACCATTCTTAAATCAAAATCCTATAATAGGTATAAAACTATATGATTATCTTGATTGATGCAAAATTCATAGTTTGATGATTAATCGTTCTCATCTTACGGTTGAAGGTATAAATTCGATTAGAAAGATAAAATTTGGTATGAATAGAGGTAGAGAAATTTAAGTTATTTAACCTTTGTTAAGAAGTACTTTATAAATCAATTGCAAGATAAATTTGATTTTTAGGCATAACCAAAGATTTTTTAGTTATTTAAGTTTATTTACTTTTTGTATGATTATCTTGGTAACAGCTAATAATTATTTATTAATGTTTGTCGGTTGAGAAGGTGTTGGTGTTTGTTCATATCTATTAGTAAGTTTCTGATTTACTAGAATAGCTGCAAACCAAAGCTCTATTTCGGCCTTTTTAACAAATAGAGTAGGGGATTGTTTTTTAACTATAGGAATGTTTGCTATTTTATGATCTCTAGGTAATTTAGATTACGCTACTGTATTCTCATTAGCTCCATATATTAATAGTAATATAGTTCTAATTATTGGAATTTGTTTATTAATAGGAGCTATGGCTAAAAGTTCTCAAGTAGGACTTCATGTTTGATTACCTATGGCGATGGAGGGGCCCACTCCTGTCTCTGCTTTAATTCATGCTGCTACAATGGTTACAGCCGGTGTTTACCTTTTAATGCGTTCATCACCTTTAATAGAATATAGTTCAACTGTATTATTATTATGTTTATGATTAGGTGCAATAACTACTGTATTTAGTTCTCTTATTGGTTTATTTCAACAAGATATTAAAAAAGTTATAGCTTATTCTACTATGTCTCAATTAGGGATGATGGTTATTGCTATAGGTTTATCTTCTTATAATATAGCTTTATTTCATTTAGTTAATCATGCATTTTATAAAGCATTATTATTTTTAGGTGCTGGTAGTGTTATACATGCTGTAGCTGATAACCAAGACTTTAGAAAATACGGGGGGTTAATAAATTATTTACCTTTAACATATTCTGTTATGCTAATAGCTAGTTTAAGTTTAGTAGCTTTCCCTTTTATGACAGGTTTTTATAGTAAAGATTTTATTTTAGAATCTGCTTATGGGCAATTTAGTTTTTCAGGTATAGCTGTATATATTATAGCAAGTATTGGTGCAATATTTACAACTTTATATTCTGTAAAAGTTTTATATTTAACTTTTTTAACTAATCCTAATGGGACTATGACTTATTATAAAAATGCTCATGAAGGTAATTTATTTTTAAGTTTACCTTTAGTGATATTAGCCTTATTTTCAATATTTTTTGGTTTTATAACTAAAGATATCTTTATAGGGCTAGGTTCTAATTTTTTTGTAGATAATAGTTTATTTATTCATCCAATTCATGAAATAATGATAGATACTGAATTTGCTGTACCTACTTTATTTAAATTATTTCCCTTTATTTTTACTATTTCTTTTACTTTTATAGCTTTAATTTATTCTGAATTTTTGCCTCAAGTGGTTATTAAATTTAAATTATCTAAATTAGGTAATATTATTTTTGGGTTTTTTAATCAAAGATTTTTAATTGAATTTTACTATAATAAATATATTACAAGTTTTATTTTACATCTAGGAGGGTTAACTACTATATTATTAGATAAAGGTAGTGTAGAATTATGTGGACCTTATGGTTTTGAAAAATTACTTATTAATGTAAGTAAAAATAATTTATCTTTTAATCAAGTAACAGATATGGCTTTAGGGATATTATGTTTTGCTATTTTTTATATAAGTATGCTAAATTTAGATCTTATCTTGTTTGGTTTAACAGAATTATTCTTAATAATAATTATTGTTACTTGGGCTCAATTAATTGTTACTAAAAAATCAAATTATATAATTAAATCTAAATTAGATTCTAGTATTTTGGGATCCTAAGATTTGTTATGGTAAATTAATAAGTGATATAAATAATGCAGAAAATTGATCTAAAGAATGAGATAAAAATAGATCTGATTCAATTATTAAAGGTAAAATCAAGAGTGATTTTGAACTACTATTATTTAAAATTGATGCTCCTGAAAGATATTTTAAATGTCTTTCATTGCCTAAGGATTACTATCATTCATGTTAAATTATACTTTAAAAAAAAAAATTTTTTTATTTTTTTTTTAAGTTTTTTTTTTAGATTAGTAACTTAATTGGTAAAGTATTTCCTTGTCTTGTAAGTAACTAGGAAATATATGTCGGTTCGACCCCGGCCTAATTTATTTTTGTTATAATAAAAGTAATATTACTTAAAATTATTTTTTTTTAGTCAGCCGTCAGCCGTTAACCGTCAGCCGTCAGCCGTCAGGCGAAGCACAAATTTCTTTAAATAATTAGAGTTTTAATTAAATCTTTAAAGTAAAAAGTTTTCTGATAAACTATTTTAAGTTTAATCTCTATATTATATATTTATATTTATACACTAAATATAATAAAAAATTTTTTTTATTTAAGGCACGTAGACATGCTCATAAAAATAAAGAAATGTTTATTATATTTGATCCTAAATTTTAAGTATAGAGGGGAAGAATTAATTCTAAATTTAAGTTAAAGCCTCTATCTATATTATATTAAAAATTTATCTTTAATATGATATACTATATAAATATATAAATTATAAAGTATTAATATGTTAATAAGTCTTAATTTTTCTAATAGAATTGTAGGTTTAATGATCTTAAAAAAAAAAGTTTTTTTATATTTTATAAAATTTTATTTATCATGAGAATATTAAAAAGTCATCCTTTATTAAAATTAGTTAATTCATATCTTATAGATGCTTCACAACCTAGTAATATAAGTTATGCTTGAAATTTTGGTTCTTTATTATTAATCTGTTTAATTATACAAATTATAACAGGTGTAACATTAGCTATGCATTACAGTCCCAATGTATTAGAAGCATTTAATTCTATAGAGCATATGCTGTCATAATGTGCTCTTTAAATCAGGCTAAATTGCTGGAAATCCTTATATATAATTATTATAAGATAATCAGCAGGTAAGCTAATATACATAGGTATATCCTAATAGTGATTATCATCTTCAGAGACTACACGCTTGACACCTATAAAATCTAGGTGATGATATAGTCCCATTTTTACTGTGAAGTAAAACAGTAATGGTTATCTATCTATGCCTTATTGGCCCAGGCATAATTTTATTGTCGTTTATTTACGTATCGGGTATTAAAAATAAAACGGGATTCTGTAAATTTTCTAGTGTAACAATGCAGTATACACAAAATGAAACTTTTAACAATAGCAATTATGTAAATAAAAATAATGAATTTTTACACTGATTTAGTGGATTTACAGATGGTGAAGGTAATTTTTTAATAAGTATAGACCGTAACTATGTAAAATTAAGATTTAAAATTAGTTTACATATAGATGATATAAAAGTTCTTCAAGTTATTCAATCGAATTTAAATATAGGTAGAATAACCGTAGAACCAAATAGAAATCGCGGTTCTTTTATTGTAGAAGATATCTCAGGAATAAATACAATATGTTCTATATTTAATAATTACCCATTACATACCAGTAAAAAACTAGATTTTCAAGATTTTTATAAAGCTTTGCTAATTAGAAATAAAGACAAAAATATGTCTGACACTAATATAGAAAAAATATTATATTTAAAAAATAATATGAATTCTAAAAGAAAAATATTTACATATGATACAACAAAATCTCAAATTATAATAGACCCTAACTGATTTATAGGTTTTATGGAAGGTGAAGGAACTTTTGGTATTAAAACTGGATCTTCATTGTATTTACAAGTGGCTCAAAAAAATACGAGTCAGGAATGTTTAAATGCAATAACTAATTATTTAATTGCTTTATCCAATAATACTAAATATTTTCACAAAACCGAAGGGGAGTTGGAGTTTACGCCAGCAAGCTCTCAAAATAATAAAATATTACCTTTAAATGTTACAAGTACAATTAATGCTAAAACAAGTGTAGTATCTTTAGTTGTAAGTAATTTAGACGCTCTATATTATTACATTTTACCTTTATTGGATGAATCTAAATTTTATAGTCGTAAATTCATAGATTTTAAATTATGAAGAATGGCTTTAATATTGAAAATCCGAGGGTATTATTACACACTTGAAGGTAAAAATCTCTTTTTAGATATATCAGAAATTCTTAATAAAAGATATAGTACAACTGTATCTACTGAGAATGTTAACGAGATAATTAATAATATCAGCAAAAAGTTTGAAGATATTCTAAAAAAAGATGCTCCTTTTGATATAGAGTTAGATTTACCTCATACTAAAAATGTACGTAAGTTTAGTATAGCGAATAGATCTGAAAACCCTAAAACTGTATATATTTATACAAATGAAGGTTTAATAGAAGGATCTCCTTTTACTTCGTACAGTGCAGCCCATAAAGCACTAGGGTTAAATCCTAGTAGTAATACTTGTAACCGTTATGTAGATACAAATAGATTATATAAAAATAAATATATTTTCTCGTCTAACCCCATAGATAGCGCGTCTAAGGGTTAGCTTATAGTAGATAGAATTTATTCATAAATGATTATGAGAGATGTAAATAATGGATGATTAATACGTTATTTACATAGTAATACAGCTTCAGCTTTCTTTTTCTTAGTTTATTTCCACATGGGAAGAGGTCTGTATTACGGATCATATAGAGCTCCTAGAACATTAGTATGAGTTTTAGGTACAGTCATCTTTATACTTATGATTGTAACTGCTTTCTTGGGTTATAAACGTAGCCCAAAATGATCTAATAAAAAATTATCTAAAAATTTAATATCTCGTCCTTTTATTCGTCATTACAGTACTAATTCTATCTCTAATAAATCTAATGATATAAACAATATAATTCAAGACTTAGGTTTGAACCCTGTATATATATTTGACAATATAGATAAAGATACATCTAGAAAGGATGTATTAAAACTTACTTCTAGTTTAAGTGGTATATATATGATTGTAAATAAAATTACAAAAGATTATTATATTGGTTCAGCATCTACTAATAGATTCCATGCTAGATTTAGTAATCATTTAATTTATTTTAGAGGTAGTAAAGTAGTTAAAGCTGCAGTTAATAAATATGGTTTAAATAACTTTGCTTTTTTAATTCTAGATTTATATCCTGATGTTATAACTAAGGAAAATAATAAAGAACTTTTAAATTTAGAAGATAAATATTTGAAACTATTATTACCTAATTATAATATATTAACTGAAGCTGGTTCTAGTTTTGGATATAAACACACAGAAATTGATCGTTTAAAAATGAAAGAAATTTTCACTGACGAAAGAAGAGAAAAAATAGGTTCTTTAAATAGAGGGAAAAATTTAACACCAGAAACTATAGAAAAAATGAGAGAAAAAGCCTTAAATAGAATGCCTATGTCAGAAGAAACTAAATTGAAATGTGTTGCCCATACTAGACCTGTTGTTTTATATAACCTAAATGGCACTGTTTATGGTCAATATCCTACAATTATTGAAGCAGCTAAGGCTATTAATTGTAATGAAAAGACTTTAAGAAGAGCTTTAACTACTGAAAAAAAATTGGTAAAGAAACAATGAAGAATAAAGGATTTTAATAGATAAATTTATATTAGATTATAGTCTCACGAGTAATAATCTTTTTGCAATTTTTATAGAAAAAAAAAGATTAAAGTGATATGACCCGACGGGGTTATAGAATAATAAATATATTATTTGGCGATGCTAGTGAAAACGATCAAAGAAATTATAAATAATTTTAAGATCGTCGGTTATATAAATGATCGCGACAGACTGGGTCACTGGTGGGTATCTGAAATGATGCTTAATGCACAGGCGGAACCTTTAATTAATTTAGGTTAATTAATAGAATATTCGAATTTAAAGGTATTCTAGTATATTTTATATAAAATATATAGGTTGTATGTTTTACCTTATGGTCAAATGTCACTATGAGGTGCTACTGTTATTACTAATCTTATAAGTGCTATTCCATGAATTGGACAAGATATAGTTGAGTTCTTAAAAATTGTAAAACAAAATAATTTAGAGACAATAGGTATTGTACATAAAAATGCCCTAAAAAGAGGGAAAAAAGATTTAAATCTAGATAAAAAAGAATATTTATCTATACCTTATTCATTTATAGCCTTTTTAGTAGGACTAATAGATGGAGATGGTTATATCCAAATCACTAAAACAGGTAAAGGATATATAGCTATGAAACTTGTAATATCTTTACATTTAAAAGATTTAGCTACATTAGAATATATAAAATCTGTATTAAAATTAGGTTTAATTACTATTTATAAAGATAATAAAAGTCCTACTTGTAAATTAATAATTAATAAAACAGATTTACAAGAAGTATTTTTCCCTTTATTATTATATCATAATATATATTTTTTAACTAAGACTAGAGTTACACAATTTAATACAGCTATGTTTATTTTAAAAAATGATATAAAATTATTTAATGATATACCAAATGTAATACCTCAAATATTTGTATTACCTTCAACCGCTATAGGATATACAGAGTTACAATTTTTTAATAATTGAATAGTTGGATTTACTATGGCTGAAGGATCATTCTTCATTAAATCAAATAATGATGGATGTTTTACAATAACACAGATATTACATCTTGAATTATTTAAAGCTATAAATTTAGTATTTAATACAACAAGAAAATTAGAAGATACTACAATAAGTAGATTTAGTGTTAGTTCTAAAGCAGATATACAAATAGTAATAAATTTTTTTTCATTTTTAGGTTTACATCCGTTAGTTGGATTAAAAAATGCCCAGTACTTAATTTGATTAGAAAATTTAAGTAAAAGTGAAAGATATAAAAATCTAAATTATCCCGGAAGTGTTTTATAATTAAAGTGAGCTCCTTAAAACAGTAATGTTTTAAAGGCATAATGGGGAAAATTACAAGGACATTTAATAAATTATCTCCGATTTATTAGATTATTTGTAGCGAAGTTTAATTCGGTACAATTTAATGAATTAAAAACGTTCAACGACTAATGAGTGAGTTATACCAACAATAAGCTCGACACGATACCCCCAAAATCTTTTAATTAAGATTTAAGACATAGTCTAAATACACTCTTAAGGGTGTAATTATATATTTAAGGCGCTGTATACGTGCTCATATATAAAAAAAATTTTTGTCATTTGAGGAGGTTTATATACAGATGGACCACAATATGGTAACATATTGTTAAAAATCCTGCTTAATGCTGGAAAATCTCCCATTTTAGGATTTGCATACGGTTTATTCTTGGTTATTTTACCAATTATTAGCGTAAAAATTGCAATGACATGGAGACAATCAGCAGGGGTGTCTAATAGAAGTTTATCTACTTCAGATGCCTCTCAGAGACTACATGCAGGAGATCTTACCTATGCTTATCTCGTAGGTTTAATTGAAGGTGGTGGATTTTTTACTCTAACAAATAAAGGTAAATATTTAACTTATGAATTAGGCATAGAGTTATCTATTAGAGATGCTAAATTAATTTATAAATTAAAAAGTTTATTGGGTGTAGGTGTTATAAGTATTAGAAATAGAGATAATATAGAAATGATATCTTTAAGGATTAGAAATAAAAACCATTTAAAATCTTTTATATTACCTATTTTTGATAAGTATCCTATGTTTTCTAATAAACAATCTGATTATTTAAGATTTAGAAGTGCTTTACTTTCAGATGTAACTTATTATATAGATTTACCGGAGTACACTAGAAGCAATGAACCTTTAAATAATATTAAATCAATAATAAATGCGCATTATTTTCCTGCTTGATTAGTAGGATTTATAGAAGCTGAAGGTTGTTTTAGTATTTATAAATTAAAGGATGATTATTTAGTAGCTAGTTTTGAGATTAGTCAAACTCAAACAAATGGTGAAATTATAATATCAGCTATTCGTGAGTATTTATCTTTCACTACTGCCATTTACTCTGATAAAACAAATTGTTTTAAATTAAAAATCTCTAGTGTTAGATCAATAGAAAATCTTCTTAGATTTTTGAATAAAGCACCTGTAAAATTATTAGGATATAAAAAATTACAATTTTTATTGTGAATAAAGCAATTACGTACAATCTCTAGATACTCGCAAAAAATAAAGATACCTTCAAATTATTAAAAGATCAAGATATAGTCCGATCAATAAAGAAATTTATTGAGTGTAGTGAGAGTATTAAAATTTAGTCTGCTATAAGCTAACACGCTAGCACGCTTGCACGCTTGCACGCTTGCACCGGTTAATTTATTAACCAACTTCGGCTAAATATAAATATGTTGACTACCAAGATACATGCTCTGTAAATAATGCTACTTTAAATAGATTCTTTGCTTTACACTTTGTTTTACCTTTTATATTAGTAGCATTAGTATTAATGCATTTAATCGCATTACATGATACAGCAGGGTCAAGTAATCCCCTAGGTGTTTCAGGTAATTACGATAGAATAACTTTTGCTCCTTATTATTTATTTAAAGATTTAATAACTATTTTTATTTTTATTTTTGGTTTAAGTTTATTTGTTTTCTTTGCACCTAATGTTTTAGGTGATAGTGATAATTATATAATGGCAAATCCAATGCAAACTCCTCCTGCGATTGTGCCTGAATGATATTTATTACCTTTCTATGCAATACTAAGATCTATACCTAATAAATTATTAGGTGTTATAGCTATGCTTGCTGCTATATTAATAATAATGTTA
>Ga0247733_1000296_pt1 | contig 33617 bp, 27 predicted proteins | sample UWRJL043104R2_FD_180932 | JGI IMG/M metagenome (GOLD analysis project Ga0247733, IMG submission 180932) | Plant litter microbial communities from Arlington Agricultural Research Station in Wisconsin, United States - UWRJ-L043-104R-2 | ecosystem: Environmental > Terrestrial > Plant litter >...
CCCATCAGGTGTCCCGGAGCCGACAACTCCCCCGCCAGCTGAGGCCGCCACAACCGCCTCTCCAAGTGCTTCTGCTACCCATTCGCACGATGAGGAGGAGCATGACCACGACCACGAGACCACCGGTTCGGGTTCTACTTGCGAGCCTCATGGCGACCACTGGCATTGCCCATCAGGTGTGCCGGAACCCACCACGGCCCCTGCTGCCGCTACGACGACTGGAGGTTCCAATGTCACTACCACCGGCAGTGCTACCCCAACATCAACTCTGGCCGAGTCAACCAATGCTGCCACTGTTTTGACGGCCACGGTAAAGGGAGGTGTCCTCGCTGCTCTTTTGGGAGCGTTCGCTTTCGTCTAGATGGACAATTGGAGAGATGGAAGCTGTTTCTGAAAGGATCATCTCAGCGTGCATGCCGTTTCACTTTGTACAACATGATACACTCCGTTCTTCGGAGATTGCCAACACCACACCTGCGGGTGCCGGTCATAATTACTTAACATATGGAATTGCGTCTCAGCATCAACTCAAGTAACTCGCAACTGATTTAGCTCCAACCACATGCCCACCCCCGCGACTTTGATTCGTTGTTCTTCTTGAACTCGATTTACATCGACGAACCAACTCATATATCTTCTTCCATGCGATGCACATCCGAGTTCCTCGTCCATTTACGAATCCTCTTGCCCAACCCATAGTACAACGGAAAAGCAAACAGCGCAGGGCCCACGGTGAACGAAAAGATTACCATGGCCGGAGTCAGCCAGCCATCCTTGCTCGTGTGAGCCAAATCAAAGATCCAGTAACTGTACGAGAAGCCAATGAAATTTTTGCAAACTGTGGCGACCACCATGATCTCTCCCGAGATAGGCTTGTAGCAGTCGATGGCGTATGCGATGCAGATTGTAGGTACGGTGGTGACAGAAAGACCGCCGAAAGCGTAGCCCCAAACAACGATATGTCCCCACGCCCACTGGTGTTGATAGGCGAGGCCGCCGAGGATGAGTGAGAGTACAGTCACGACCATATATGGCCACAGTGCGACCAGTCGCATCTCAGCCTCCCGCACGCCCCCATTCTTTCTGGTAGCTCGCGCAGCCACCCAATCAGAATATGGGCCCGCGGTGGCGAGTCCGATCAAAGCGCCGATAACGAAGGCGAAGTTGGTATAGCCGACTTGCTGTGGATTGAAGAGGTACGGCGGTGCAGCGAGTACAACGGACTCAGTCATGCAGAAGAAAAGAACAAGATCTGCGGGTCCTGCGAGCATGAGGCCGGCCCAGAAAATGATGGGGTTGAAGAAAGCTTTGATCGGTGTCCAGGTATCACGGATGATGAACATCTTCCAGCGAGAATCGGGTGCTTGAAAGGGCATGAATTGTTGACGAGAGGGTTGTCCTTGTCCGACCGGTGGCGGGATGTAGGCGCTACTGGATTCGCACTCAGTGACACCTATAACATGCTTCTCGACATCGCTCTCTTTCTGACTACTCGTGATAACTTGGCCTAGACTGGGAGACGAAGTGGTGCCCACGCTGTTCTTGCGATGGTATTTCGTTTCGGGAAACGTGAGGGCCAGCATTAAAATGGCAAAGGCGGAAAGCCCCGTCTCCAGCCAAAAGAACGACTTCCAGCCATAATGAGCAGCAATTGAGCCGCTCATGACTGGACCAAGAAAGGCGCCGAGGAAATATCCAGTGCTCATTGACATCAGCTTGTCTCCCTCGTGGTGTATATAGTCACTTACAAGTAGAAACCTGTCCATAAACCCCTCTCTTGCAAGAAGAAGACATCGGCAATCATCTGGATAGGTATCGACTCGCTGGTAGCACACACAAGCCCATTAACTGCTCTGGCGGCCAGCAAGCTGCGATGCGACGTCGCCAACGCTTCCCACACGTTCGTGAGCGTGATTAAAACCGAAAACAAAAGACAAATCATGCGCCGTCCGAAGATGTTGCTCAGCGGAACGATGATGAAATTTGCGAAGCCGAGCGTGATGACAGTAATGCCTGTCAGGAGCGAGAGTTGGTTGTTGTTGAGGTGGAACTCCTCTGCAAGAAGAGGGAACATCGGGGGAATAGAAAGCGCGCCAGTAACGGATATCCAAGTGAAGAGCCACTGGCTGGCCATTACGGTAACTACAAGAAATCAGGCATCTCATTGGTAAATTCTTCTGGGACCACGTACGTTTCCATGGCGAAGACCAGTTGAGAGGGTCGTGGGGAGAATGTGAGGGGCGGGGTATCGACGCTTTCATCGGTGTCCCATCATCTGGTATGATCTCAGTTCCGGGGACCAGATCGATATCTGCGAGTGAGCTCATGTTTGAAGCGAATCTAACAAAAGATAATAAGCGGACGAAGTGAACCGTTGCAAGTGATGTAGCCAACAATGGGCCTCCAGCATGTGAACCCCACCTTTATACCTATTTACACTTTCTGGCTCGACATTGTGTCTCCTGGATGCATGCATGACGAGTTTTCTGCCTTATCGACGAGCAGGGAGATACTTAGGTGCCTGTGCGCTGTTCAGCTGCAGCGTACTTGACCCAAATTTGTGCCTATCGGCTCCCTAGATCGCAGAAAGACGGTGTCCAGCAACGAGTCCGATAGTATGGCTCCGTAGCACAAGGCCTGGCCTTGTTTCCAAAGCAGATCTCGTGCCGGTGGAGAAGAGCGGCGCCCCGCGGGTGTCACGTCGGAAGTGGAGATGCCGCAGGATATTCGCTAACATGGGTCCTTGGCCTGCAGCTCTTATATTCTATTGGTTGGTACAAAGAAGAAATGTAGCACGGACGGAAATCTTCGGCCCCATACCATCGCACTGCGTCATTATCAATTTTGATACGCAGAATCTTTGTATGTATTTACGAGCGCATGATAGTTTGTCTCCACTAGCCGGTGCAGGTAGCGAATGGCTTATCTAGTTATAGGGAGCTGTGAGATCTGCTGGCTGGAGTAGGATCTCGAAAGGCGCATCTGCAGTCTCGCCTCCTTCAGAGTACCGGCGAACCATCGGGGAAAGTGAGGTTGGGGCGATCGCCGAGTGCATAGCTGTGCAGATTGTGTGGCACAGTGCTGATCCGCACCGTACGCCGTCGAGCTCCAAAAGCTCCCCATCAAGACGAGTCGACTGGAGAATCCGACAAGTGAAAAGCACCGAGAGATAGGCTTTGACTGCCGCGAGAATATTGGTTCAGGGTAATAATAGATATATAGCTTGGAGGGTAGTCAAAGTCAGATACATTGCTACTAAGTAGCGCTCCTTCGAACCCTCCCATGGATACGCTAGAGATATATCAATCGTAGCAAACAGGAGATTTACCATGCACAATGTTCTCAACACTACCAGCGTTGGCAAAGTTATTGCTATATAACTTTGTAGAAAGGGTACACGCTAAAGCGGTCTCCAAAGTTCGGCTCAATTATTCCAAGGTCACTTTCTGAAATATCGACAAAGATGATGGAGTTGGTCGGTACGGCCACTGCCCTTCGGCAATGTAAGCATCTGAATACAGCGGAGAGCCATACTGCTGTAGTGTGTACGTGGTCTCATTTAGCGTTCGCATTGGTCGACACGCGGTATAGGTTCCGTGGGAGACCATCTGATTGAATGTGGGGTCCCGAACGAAGATCGGGCGGCTGGGTAGTTTTCGGTCCCTCCGTTAAATATGATTGCAGGCTTAGATCTGCGTGGTATGGGACAATGCATAGACGAGCGCCTGTTTTATCGGGACTGCTTCGAGGTGTGAGTTTCAACAGCGATCGTGATCCCAGCAATGCTACTCAATGCTGCAGTGCTGGCGAGCGACAGGAAGTTGAAAGAGATCTAGCAAAACAGAGCGTCTGAAGACGTGGGGTCGATTCATGTACAGATGCAAGCGTCATAGTTCCTCAATAATTGGCGAAGAATGGAGATTGTTATGCGACTGATGAAACGCTACATTGATCTCACGAGATGGTTTTGGTGGTACAGTGCTTCGTTCTCCTTCATTCATGCCTACGATGCTGCCAGGGTTTACGCCCCTATCTCTTATACATCGAGATGAGAGCTTTTTGAGGACCCTTTAACATAGACTTTAGTTTCATCCTTCATATCGGGCTTCTTCCAGATTGCAACCGTCCTGCCAGCGACGCGACCGCCACATCGGATGGCAATACCATTGCCCGAATCCTCCATCGCCGCCTCCATTAGCATGGCCGTTTTTTAACATCAAAGGGACAATCGTCGCGTCAACTAGTTCGCTTTCAACCACTAAATGTCATCAGCAGGCATCATGACGGGCTGTCTAATGATTATGACGGACGGAGCGGCAGCTTTACTGCAGAAGCATGTTTGAGACGACAATCGCTCTTAGCCTGGAGGAGAACAAAAAGTTTTTTGCAAGGTGTATTGATATCGAGGAAAGGTCTTATCCAAGCCGACCATAGCAAACATCTGAATCCACGTCAAAACAGGACACATTCGCTCCAACATTTGCACTTCGTAAGATTATCCTCCACGGCCCTGGACTGCTCGATTACTTATCACCCGAGGCACGTGTATACACGTGCAAGTCGCCAACGTCTGCCACGCATAACTCGTGCGAAACTACAGAGAGACCAGGCTTCCACGACTGCAACATGTACCTGATGCAGTAATTCTGTGGCTTGCCAATGCCCTTCCTTCCACGTTGTGTCCGTACACATGGTAGAAAAGTCGGGCGCGCGCGGCCTCCGGCGTCCGTGCCTCGGCATCACGATAAGGGTCTAGGCTGACTGCGAGATTCTGACACCGACCTCTTTCCCATACAAGTATGCCGACTCGGCACGCTGTGCAGATGTACACTTCCACTCCTTGAGCGCTCCAGTCCTTTTATTGCGTCTGTACTGTCCCTTCGCCTCGCGTGTGGTCATCATGGGTAGAGTTGTCAACCTCGTAGCTTCCGGCGCGTCTCTCGCTGCCTTAGCAAGCAGACCTGCCTTTCGCGCCTTCGTGACGAAATGGTCGGGCGTGAGTGCGTCAGGGGGCGTGTGGAGGCTTCTCGCGATCCTCTTCGTATTGACGAATTTCAAGAATTTACCGTTTGTGTGGCATGTAGGTTTCCGATCCCAACCTTCAGCCTGTCGCATGTCCTCTACCACCTCTTACCAGGGAAACTACGTACTGATAGAACCATTGAACAGATCCGCTTCTTCCGCGCCTACTTCTACCACATCTACCTCCAACCGACCCCCATTCCACCCACCTCCCTCTTCCAACCCGTAATAACATCCACACACTCTCCCATCCTCGAAATGGACTACAACTTGCACAAGTCCAACAGCACCTATTTTGCTGACATGGACATGTCGCGCACGCATCTCTTCAGCGCCATCATTCGCAAGGCGATCCGCAAAACGGCGCAACACTTGCCTTCGTCGAGCGGCAACACCGGCGGCACACATATGATTGCGTTAGGCGGCTTGGCCTGCAATTTCAAGAAAGAGATTCTACCGTATCACAAGTATGAGATGTGGACGAGATTGCTGTGCTGGGATCGCAAATGGTTTTATATGGTGACTTGGTTGGTGAAGCCGGGGGTTGGGAAACCGCCGAGTTTCAGTCTACAACCGTGGCGGAAGGGCAAGCCTGGCGAGATCGAGCCCGAAAAGCTCAAGGGCGCCATCTATGCGACTGCTATCGCGAAGTATGTTGTTAAGAAAGGTCGCATCACCATTCCCGCGGAGCAAGTCCTTGTCGACGCGGAGATGGTACCTGCGAAGCCGGAGGACTGGGTGTACCGAGGCGACGAGGGTGGAGCGAAGGGTGTTGATGACGCCGATGCGGTGCTACCGCAGAAGCATGACGGGGAAGAGTGGAACTGGGATGCAATTGAAAGACAAAGGAGAAGAGGGTTGAGGTTCGCTGAAGCTTTTGCCGAGTTGGACGGCTTACACGATGTGTTTGATGGAGGGAAAGACGGTGCACTGGGCGAGTATGCGGATCTGTTGTGGAGGTGAGCCATATACCCTGGAGATGTGCTTCAAAGGTGGAGATGTGAATGTGTTGGAGGTGTAATGAGATGGAGAGGTAGATAAGATGGAGATATAGACGAGATAGAGGTGTAGACAAGATAGAGGTGTAGACAAGATAGAGGTGTAAGTGAGATGGACCAAGGCCACCTGGTGGCGGTAACTCGTTGCTGCTACTTCTATTCACAACGCCGCAGTCTGCATAGCTTATTTAGAGGGGTCTCTGCAGGTACTGTTCTATACTAGGACCTGGCCCGTGACGCTTGGCTCCCGTGCTTTGCTGTCCAAATCTGTAAACCGGCTGTATTCAATGCTTGGACTGCCCAAGAATATAATAACGGCTTGATCTCGCAATACCGTGCCGTCAGGCTCTCGTTAAGTTGCCGTCAAGTAGCTATAATCAACCTTTCTTCTTGCCCTTAGTCTTATCCACCACGTCCACCCAATTCCTATGCACACCCCTCTTCTCCAATGCCTTGAGGATCGCATCCTTCTGCGGGCCTTGCACCATGACCTCCATGACAGGATTCTTTGGACTGCTGCCCTGCAACCGGTCTACGCTCGTGCTTCCTGCGCACGTCTTTCTCAGCTCATCGGCAAGTGGCTGCGGTGCAATGTAGTAGGACTCAACACCGCTGACTTTTGTGACTGTCTTGTTGCCACTGCGCGTCTCCATCACGATCTGTATCTTAGGCGGTGCTCCCGCTTTCGGTTTCGTGTCAGTGTCCGCATCGTTGCGGAGGATGGAGTGGAAGGGGGCAGTGGCAGCGACCATGCGTTCGGCGAGAGCGTCACGAGGTATCGTTCCAGATGCGAGCGCAGCGTTGTCTGCAGCTGAATTTCCAAGGAGCGAGTTTGCGATTTGAGGGTTGATGTTGATGAGCCGTCTATTCTTTGGCGACACTAGGTTCTCGGCCTCTATATACGACATGAGAATCTGCTTGAGTTCTGCAGGCGTATAAAGGCCACGTGGATCGGCTTTTGCAATGTTAAGAATAGACGCAAGTTTCTCCTTCGGCCGGAGCAGTGAGACGAGTTTGAGCTTCTGGCCAACTGCAGACTCGCCAGATAGCGGGGCGGCAGGCCTTACGTTTGTGTTCGCTGCTGTAGGTGCGTCCTTCTTGGGCAGTCGATAGGGTACAAAAGCCTGCAACTGTGCATGTTTCCAGTCAATGTCCCATATGACCACCTCGTTGGCGTCCCGGTCTTTGGACTTTACGATCTGTTGTTTGTCCATGGACTTGATAAACCTTTTGATGTTCTTCCAGCTCGTCTTCTTTATCTGGAGCGAAGCGGTTCGGGCGGGCGTGTAGGTGGGGAGGAAGGGTTGAACGAGGAGAGACATGACTTTGGACTGTGAAAGAGGAAACTCGAGACCATACGAGGGGTCATCCTTGTTGTGGTCCATGTGATGGCGCACACCGTAGAGGAAAGCGTTCCGGAAAGCATCATCGATTTCTTCGCCTGGTCAGTAGCCATGCTGCATAGCTGGCACAGGATCCTACCTTTCTGGGACAGCTCCTGCTCATCTACTAGCTCAAACGAGTCCTTGATGGATGGTGGATCCTCGCCTTCAACACCCTGCGCCTTCTCCGCCGCGGATCGCTCGCTGGGGTTCGAGTCCAGCGCAGTGCCTCCCGCGTCGCCGTCTTCGAGATTCATTGCGACTGCTTGGGAGGCCAACGCGGAATCCTCGTGCTTGTCGTCGTCCCAGCCCTCGATATAGTCTGGTGCAGCCGTGCCAGGCTTGGATGACGCCGTCCATGACCAGAGCTCGTCGCCTGCCCAATGGAATGTTTGTACCGCGTGTCCCTTCATGCCTTGTACCTTGTCCAGAGCACTAACGTCAATGGCGCATGTTCCGACGGCCATGGGTACTGAGGGTGCCTCGAGGCTGGCGATTGCGACGACAGCGCCTTTGGTGGCGTTCTTCGGGAACGGAGGACCTCGTTGTAGGCCGGGCGTCATGAGGTCTGCGCCACCCTGGAGCTTCTCCACGACAAACGAGGGGGTGTAGAGGAGGGGCACAATTCGGGGGTTATGCCAGAGCGTGTATACTGAATGCTGTCAGAATGGCATGGGCTCCACGGATGGCGGCACTGACCTGTAGGATACATTTTCTCCCCAACCTTGGCCCACAGAACTCTCTGCTCGTCCGCGGTCCCCTCATGGCTGCCTACGTAGACGGTCCCTGAGACCTGCTTTAGGTCTGGCCCGGCGGTCGTGGTGAAGCGTGCCGAGAGGGCGTTTTCTGGCAGCAGCGACTTCCTCAGCGCCGTGAGCCCGGGCGTAGAGGCGGCTTTGTTGTCGGGGTCGGCATCCGGATCCACAGGCACCTCGAGGCCGAAGTCTGCGATGATATGGTCGGCAGTCCTGCGCCGATCCGACGACTTGAGCGGACTGAGGGGCTTGATCTGTTGCCGTGAGCATCCAAACTGCCTCTGTTGTGCAGCGAGGGGCTTACCGTTGGCTTCTTCTTGAACATGACGGCAAGACGCAGAGGAGCAGGCGTGGGTTGGTGATCCAGCGCAGTTCGGGCGTGGTCCAAGGTTTTGTGACTTCAGCGGGGGTTGCAGAGCTTAGCGGGGCATGTGGGAATCCAGGACTCCCACGCACTCATCATCCCTCGTCACGTATTGCTCACCATGGCGCATCCCACGTAAATGGCTATGCCTATCCTCTACACACGCGTTACTTTATGAGGCAGTGAATTGTGATTGATTGTGATTGCGTCGCAAGGGTAGCAACATGCTCCTTTGGGCAGGTCTCTGGCAACCGTCAAGAGCTGTGTGGTGACACGGGTGACGTCCTGCAGGGGGCGGCCCACGACGAGGCTACTGTAAGCGGTAGGTTTTGCAACTCTCGTCGATGGCTGGATGCAGCGTCCCGCGTCGTACAAGTAATTAATTAATTAATTAATTACTAGGCTGCGGTGACATGGGGACGGGTTCCATGTCTGGGCTGGGCACGACGCGTCGCGACTCAGGGTCCGACGCGTCTTCCATTTGTCAATTCCACGCCCACCACCACCACTACTTTGTCATCCTCACCACCATACTCCGCCATGGCCGACACCAACGCCCAGATGGAACCGCAGGACATGGAGCTCGAGGCACCCCCGTCGCATGTCTTCATGGCGCCCTCCGTCTGCAAGTCCGACCTCCTCGCCGGAAAGTCCTATTCGCACTTTTCGCCCGTTCCCGCGCACATCACCGACGACATGACGACAGAGTGCGTCTTGGGCGTCGACGAAGCCGGCAGAGGCCCTGTCCTAGGTAGACGCACTACTGTGGCCTCTTGAGGAGATGTTGACGAGAAAAGGTCCGATGGTCTATGCGCTCTACTACCTCCCGGTCGAGCTGCAGCAGTCGCTGCTGGCCGACACGCACCACTTCGACGACTCCAAGGTGCTCACGCCCGAAGTCCGCACCAACCTCATACGCAACATCTGCACCAAAGACTCAGACCTACATCGCACCTCTGGCTGGGCAACGCGCCTGCTGTCGGCACGCGACATCTCTGCCCATATGCTGCAGCCGGCACAGTACAACCTCAATGCGCAGGCCATGGACGCGACAATTGATCTGATCAACGGGGTCCTCGCAAAGGGTGTCAACGTCAAGGAAATTTACATCGACACCATTGGCAGGCCCGAAGTCTACCAGAGGAGGCTCGAAAAGATATGGCCGACCATTAGCATTACCGTCGCCAAAAAGGCCGACAGCTTGTATCCCGTCGTGAGTGCGGCATCCGTGTGCGCCAAAGTGACCCGCGATGCCGCTCTTGACGTATGCTACGAACCCTACCAAGATGCCATGGCCACCGAGGGAGATGGTGCGCGGGCTAACACACACATCGCCTGGGGTTCAGGCTACCCATCCGATGCCCGAACGTCGACGTGGCTCAAGCAAAACATTGATCCCGTCTTCGGATGGGGCAACGAGTGCCGCTTTTCTTGGGGCACCGCAAAGGAGCTCCTAGAAGGCAAGACGGCCGACGTCAAAGTAGACTGGCCAGTGGAAGACGATGTGAACGGGGACATGCGCATGTCCGATTTCTTTACGTCCAAGACCGAAGCCGGTGGGGACGAACTCGTCGACTGGTTTGGAAAGCGCGTTACGGACGAGATGGAAGTCTTCTAACTGTGCCCGCCAAAGCCTGGGCGAAAATCGACGCTCCGTATAACGGCCTTTTGCTCTATCGGGCGACTAGCGAGGAAGAAAACAGTGCCGGAGGTTATCTGCGATTTCCAGACGTCCAACGAGGACTGCACCACTCGGAAACCAATTCGCTGACCAAGGAGAGCGCTGTGCGTGTTGCACGGATTCCGGGCCCAAATCTTGGTCGCCGGGCAGGATTCCCCGACGCTTGGACCATCCAACGCTAACCCCAGATCTCGCTTCTCTGAAGATGAGATTCGCGGTCGGGGTTTATGGCATCTGCAGGGCGTTCCCTTAAATCAGGCCCTGCTCACGCGGCTGCTGATGCTGCAGCGACACGGGCTTGCATCATCTCACTCATCTTTCTTTCATTAGTACATATAATTTCATCTTCTATTGTCGCTTCTTCTTGGGGTTTGCGTTCATCGCTACACCCGTTCGTCGAGTACTCCTGGTGTGAGCCTCCAGTCACATACACACACGAACCCGCCAAACGCATCACTCACGCTCATTCACATTACGAGGGGCGCTTTTGAAAGGCCGTTACTTTCACACCGAACACGAACTCGCCTCGATGTGTATCATACTTCCCGTCGACCATATCCCTTGCACACATACAGTCGCGATATGGCAGCATTGCACCAAGGCAGTTCGTTCTGCTCAAGGCATGAGGCCTTGCACTCGCATTCGACAACATGCTCGACCGATCGTAACGAGGAAACTGTGCGTTCACTGTGGAGGCCCTAGGTACTTTACTCGAAGAGGAGGAATAGCAGAACGCGGTACTGGGAGTCCCACTAAGAGCAATGCGAGTGAAGAGAAAGATGATGGCAGCGAATCGTACGACTCTGGCTATCACAGCGATGTCATCCACGAGGAAGATGAAGGTGAGAGCGGAGACTATACCATGTCTCCTACGGCCTCCATGGTTCCAGCGAAGAGGTCGAGGGAAGCTCCAAGACAGCGCTCTTGCAGCCGGACCCGATCGCCTAGTGGCCGCAGACCCAGCTGGCGACCAAACCTGAAGCACGAGTTGAGCGCCCAACACATCGAGTACCGCAATCATTCCATTGATTTGACCATGGCCAAATTCGAGAAGGAGAGTAACATCGTAGCGCTCGAAGAGCCCGCTGTCATCCAACGCTCTACCACGCCCATCTTGAGCAGACCGCAGCCAAGGCGCAAATCTTCAACGCTCCTGCATCCTTCGCCACCTCTAGAGTCGACCGGAGAGTCCCAGGACGCCCATTCCACTACTCCGGCAGAGCTCACACCACCGACGACTCCGCCTCAGCGGCCTGTTCCCATTCGACAAGGCTCTTCACTGCTCCACCCCTCCACGCCCGCCAAAGAACCTACAACATTACTCTCGAACGCGAAGGCTTTTCCTTTCAACTTCTCGTTACCAATCTCCAGATCTTTGTCGCAACCTTCAACATCCGTCCCTAGGTCATTACCGTTACCTCCAACATCCGCGCCCAGACCGTCACCCCATTCTGCGGCGTCCGCACCCGTGCAAGTACCGCGCCGCCCTGGTCTTACGCCTCGTAAGAACAGCACTCTCCTCCATCCCTCACCACCACCGGAGTCGCCTCTAACCGCAGCATCGCCATTCATCCTTCCTATACACGCAAAAACAATCCTAAGCCTACCACCCACGCCGCTGTCAACCCCGATAACGGATTCCTTCCAGCTGCGCCGCTCACCATCCGGCCGCTCACCATCCATCTTCCCCGTTCCTCACTCCGATGACGAATGGGAGGAGCCGCTACATTCAAGCCACTCAGACGGCGAAGATGATTCGGATGACTGCCGAACCGAGGCATACACCGATGTCTTCCAGGAGAAGGCTGTGCTTGCGCGCACGGGGCGGATGGCGAGGGCAAGCCGAATCTCGCTATTGAGCGACGGGACTGGGAATGCATTGAGAATTTTGCAGGATCTTTGATTGGACATTATCATTACATGTCTTGTATTTGTCGCTTATTGTGGTGCCTATTCGCACATCACTTGTGGGACCGAGTACGAATCGAGTGGAGTGTTGGTTGGGCGCTGGGACCATTCTAAATAACCACATGAGTCCGTTTGCTTCTTTAGGGAAATGCGCGATGATCTCTCTAGTCAGTTCTTGAGTACCGAGTTGGCGCTTGTGAAGGATGTTTTGACAGCCTTGGGGCTAAAAGGCGTAATTATGGGTCTGCTGTGGCGGTGTTTTTCGGGTACCGGGGTGCATGCGAACCTGCGTGTGTACCTTCGGGTATACCACATTTTTGTCTTTAGCGAAGGCGTTCCATCTGCCTATACTACTTTCTGACGATGTACATACATACACTTATCGATTTTCGAGTCGGACTACCAAACTCTCACCGTGGTGTCGTAACAGCGAACCGAAACCGGTCATTGCTGAATGTTTAGAAGTCCGACATTTGCGGCGCTAGCCGCATGGGGAGTATGAAAGTAGTCCGCGTACAAGTCCGAGGCGTAGTCTACGTGCGACTACCGACTATTGTACCTACCCCACAACAGCCTCGTCTTACTGCATGACACGAACCAAGTAGTGAGTACGATATCGATAAGGCGACCTATATGTGCAGGCTGCGGCATGCGTTCCCGTGTGAGGTCCAAGCGCACCAAGAAGAGAAGGCAACCTCCGGGAGCACGATGAATTTTAGTTGTGCAAATTTGGAGTCTGATACTCGCTACCTGCGGTTTGTTATATGACTATATTCACGAAGAAGGTATTTTAATGACCACAGTTGTTAGAACGAATCTATCCGTACATCGCAAAGCCTTGTTGAGAAGCGGCACTAAACCCACTACTACACACTCCCCGCGAGAGTCTCTCGCTACAATAGCAGCTGACAATCGCCATGAAGCGCACCAACGCTCGTCGCGATACGGAACAATTCCGTGCCTGTCTGTCTGGATCGAGACTACGGCGACTATCTTTCGCCTATCGATCGACGATGCAAGGCCTCTGCTTTCGCTCGGGAAGGTTGCCCAGTGTTTTCTGACTACGACGACGTCACTTGGACTCAGCTCGCGGCATATTGCCTACGTCCAACAGCCGGGTGTTGGCGCAGCATGTACTACTGTTGCCGCAGCAGATGCCTTCGTCGAATGCACGCACCGGCCAGCGCCAACATGGTCTGTGTCCGGGCAGTGGAGATGACATGCAACCTACGGTGAATATCAAGTTCGTGCTTACGCGCAATACATTGGTCTTGAAATCTAGTGTCGGAGTGTACGTATATCGCTATAGCGGTATTGCTAATATTAAAATCTATTGGAAGATCACCCAATATAGAACCGCATAGTGTACATCCATGGCACCGCGGCCTCAATCGAAAGGTCCCTCCCCGATACCAATCCTGGACGCTGAATTCCAGGGTACGGATCAAAAAGCGCAAGATCATAGAAGTGCTGATGATACCCTCTTTACACGAGGACATGCGTGATGTCTGGTAGATCGAGGGAACAAGGGTGAAGCAGCATTCGGCGGTGGCAGCTATTACTATTGAGTGTATCGGGTAAATGCAGGAGAAACACGCAGACAGGATTCAGAATCGGCGGCTCTTATGGATGGATCTTAAATCCATGGATTATGGAGCCTCCATGGACGCGGTATAGTGGGCGGGCTGTACCCGATTAGGACCGACATAAAGCTTACTTCAATAGCAATATCAAGAGCTCAGAGAGCTCCTTCCTGCTCGAGTAATCGGTGAGAGTTCGGGCTTAGTGTTGAGGTTTTGAATCACTTATCGAGCGTAGTGGTCATGAAGGTAGAGATTTCGGTTGCTAATCACTGAATACTGCCTGTGCGTAGTCTTTTTAATAAGATAGCGAGCCCTGAGAGGTCTCAACTAGCTTTGCAAGCTTTTAGGAGTGCTCTTGATGGATTTGTCGTCTCTTTTTGACCCTCCCCTATTACTTAGTGGCGGCGGAAGTGGGGTTGATGGGCTAAGAGGCCTCACTAACCTTAGTAGGGGCGAAATGTCGACTGTGCGCTCATAGGCCATAGTTTGAATAGATATCAAGTATATTAAAAAGGTTTATAGGTATAGAGTACTACATAAGAATAATCATCCTTCGGTGAGGTCAAATGGTTGATATTGCTAGTATTTGTGTGACAGCTCGGTACCACTATACACCTCCCCAACGTTGACCATCTACGTGAGCATTACCCTTTTGGGCTACTCTATCACCTACTTAGGTAAGGTGACTCGCATCCATGGATTGACCACACCACATGGATATTGAATCCATGAAGTGGAACGTAAAATCGCTCCATCCATAAGAAACACTATTCAGGATCTCTCGGGGATCAAGAGCATACGCATCAATATCGGGGAAGCAACTTTCAGCCATGGAGGATGGTACGCCAAACGGCCACTGAAGACCACTGAGGCGCAGATGAGTGTTACATGTTGTGTTGCAACACAGCTGGTTGATCAGCAGGTACAGCCCGCGCGGTTCAGCGCTTCGGCGTCATGCCGAGATTCTGTGTGGAGACTACAAGAGAAGATGACATGTACCTGAGACAAGAGTGTCGAGCAGAGACTCGATAATATACAAGTAATATATATAATAAGTGCCTAGAAAGAAATAGAGGGTATCTGGATAAGTAACATGGCTAATCGTACATGATATTGCTGTAATCCAACACAGCAACTTCTACTAAGGCCCCTGAATAGATTCTGGAAGGCTTATGTAACTTCTGAACTCCCAAAACATCATTGGAGTCCATACGACAGCTGCCGATTGCTCTAGTCAAGTCAACGCTGGTGACCTCACGGGGTGCCATGCTTAATGCGGGTATGTTCCATGTTGGAACCGTTCGAGCGCAAGGTACTCCAGGTGGAAGACTGTCGATCCAGTGCGGATAGATATACGAGGTGTGCGAGATGCGCGATTTGGCAGTATTCGCAACGCAGTATAGACGAGAGCGCTCAAGGCGGATGAGACCGTCGCGAAGTATTGGATCTTATCGGGCTCGTTGGAGGACTGTGCCCGGACATGTCTCGTAGAGCATTTGCGTAATCGGTCTCCGCATCTAGATGATTGACATCTTCTACCCATTCATGTTGCCCTTGGTCCTTGCCTGGGAGATGCGCCTCTTCCATTGTTCGAAGCGGTGGGTCCTCGATTGCGCTAGGCACAACATCTTCTAGGTCGAAACTCATGAATTTCGAGCGAGAAGTGTGGGGCTCCGGTGCCGCTACAGATTCATGCTGCTCCCTCTTCTCTTGGTACGCAGATTGGAATCCGGGAAAGTCGTTGGTTTTGGCATAAACGCCAGTAGGGCTCGGGCTTGGAATGGCCGCGGAAGGCTTGATCATCTCGGGTCTGCGCGCATCGCGCTCCGCCTCTTCCCAAGCTTCGACCAAACCACCGCCATTGTTCGTGCGGCGATCGCTGAAATCTCCGGAAAAGCTCCCCAACCGGCTGATCTTGAAGGCTCTTAGTCGGTCCAAGGCCATTTTGAAATCGTCCAATATAACGGAGTCAGTCAGACACTTGAACACAAAAGACAGCTTCCAGAAAGGGTTGATGCCGGTGGACCCAACTGTCAAGGCTCCGGTGACCGATAGCACATCGAGAATGACGAAGGTGATGCTGAGGAGCATGGCTACGAGCATTACGCCGAATCTAGGAGAGATGCGGACGATTTCTTTCAGAGTCATCTCGTACTGTGTTTTGATAACCACGAAAAGATAGATGGTTGTGATGATCCACCATGGATCGCGGAATAATAGCTCGAGGGGTCGCGTTTTCCGGAACAGTTCGCTGTCGCCGTTGAAGTAGGTAAAGTCTGTGCGAAATTTAGAAGTGTGTCAGCGAAGGAAAGGCACACGACGTACTTGCGTAGATCTCCAGCACCCAATAAGGAGAAGAGAGAATAACGGTATATAGGAAGACTTTGCTCCAGAATCTGGAGAGGAATGGTTTTATCTTCATCCAAGCGATGATGTTATGAAGCCACCAGGACATGTTTAAAGGTATTGCTGCTGCAGACAGCCACCATCTGGCACTACGACCTGGCGGGAAAAGCCAGAAGCCTTGCCATATACCTAGAATAAGCTGTACGCACCATTAGATTCTGCGCGGAAAAGAATTCGCGAGCATGTCCAGGCGAAAGTACCTCAATGAGAATCAACTGTTGCGGGTAAAGTCAGTGGCGAGGTTGTTGCGGTGGTGGCGCACACTCACTTTGTGTAAAACCACACCTCTCCGCATGTTCGCGATGGTGATGAAGGCCATGATGATGAGCGATCCCACCATGTATCCCTGGGCCCAAGCTTCGACAACAAGCGCATTCTGCTGGGTCGGAATGGGGTTATGTCCCGCGACATTGGGAGAAACGTCTCGCCGTATTGGACTCATCGCGGTCGTCGCGGCTTTCGCAGATGCCGAGGTAGATGTATCGTGTTTCGTGATGTTCTTCCTACATGACGGACTCAACAAACATGTTCAGAAACAAACCTCGAGAGGTGTGCGAAGGTGAGAGAAAGAGAATTGCAGAGGTAGCGTGAGGAACGGAGCGCATGACAATACGGGTGACATGTCCGGGCGGCGCGCCCGTGGATCTCCACGAATTTACTCCGCATTTCGGTCATGGCGAGCCGTTCGGCGACATGCCGTGAGCCCGCTGGTGGACGACTCACAGTCGGCCATGGGTCACGCTTACCCCAGCACTGCGTCGTGGCGTGCGGTCGGTGGTGGCGTCCTGGCCCTGTTGGCGTGATGTCAGGTGGCTAGATCACCATTAGTCCATGTAGCGCCGGCGACGCTACCAACACGATGCCAGGTATTGGAGATGGCGCTAACCGAAAATTCATCACCTCGAGCATGCGCGAGCAAGGCATGTCGTTCCGACTTCGTCTCAAAGGTTAGGCATCTGGGAGCATTCACGGCAGCGGTCACAGCACCGGAGATGACCCAATGCATGAGCGTTGTTGCAAGCGCGTTGGCGCAATGCTGGCAAGGAGTTGGCTCGAGGACGGCTCACGAATCATTGATAGCATACGGTCAATGACTCGAAGAGGTTCTCAGCGACTGCGTGGACCCAGCTGCACCTTAGCGTACGGATGACCGGGGCTGGCACCCAACATTTGGTAGCTTGGGCTGTAGCGCTGAAGCTAAGACGGCCCGGCCGAGGTGTTGGTATGTATCGCTCGGCTACCTGGATGTCAAGGATGGAGAAGTGAACATGGACATGTCTAACGCTATACTGCCGTGCTGATGGTAGTACTGTGAGGATGTCAAAGTGTCGAACCAGGGGATTAACCATATTGTAATAGGTGGTACACTGGCCTCAAAGAGCAGATGTGTTAACCGGGTTCTCGCCGTGACTCCGGCTGCTCACAGGTACTGTACCGTGCCACAGCTCCACTTAGTAGATGCAGACTCCTCCTCTGTCGCTGACTGCAGCGATTTCTGCATTCACATGGTCGAGCAGAACTCGGTCTGGCCTCTATTTACGACGTAGCTTGCAAAACAGTCTTCGCAATACCACCTCTTAACATCTCCTGTAGCCAATTGGGCAACCCTCTCAGAGCGCTGGCTGTCTTCACATCTGGGGGTAGAAATACCTGACCCCCTGCGCACTTGAAGATCTGTTTAGCAATAGCATCAACCACGTACTGAGGTTCTAGGACCGCGCTTCCCGCAACTTTCAACGCGTCCTCGAAAGGCGCCAACAGTGGTGTGCGGACCCAGTTGGGGTGAATCGACGTGGTCAGTACATTGAGCGCATTAGGGTACTTGTATCTGATTTCTAACTTCAAAGCTGCAGCCTCATTAGTAGGGCAGTGTAATACCTCGTATTGCACACCTACCTTCGTGGAAGGCTAGCACAGCAGCCTTTGTAGCGCTGTAATCCGCCATTCCGGCTACTCCAATGAACGACGCAGTGCTCGCGACGGTCACAATATGACCTTTGTTATTGGCGATCATGTTGGGGAGAAACGCTTTCACGGTATGCCAATTGCTGAACAAGTTCACCGCGAAGATCTTTTGGAGGTATTCGGGCGTCGTGTCGAGGATCGTGTGCGCTTGAGCGATACCAGCATTGTTGACCAGAATAGATGGCGATCCCATAGACGATGCGACCTGCTCTGCAGTTTTGCTTACCGCGACTGGATCCGTAACATCGCAGGCGAAGAATTGGACGCTCGAGTGGCCTCGGAGACTGGGTGGAAGCTGTTGAATGTCTAGCACAGCGACTCTTACGCCTTTGTCGATGAGTTTCTTCACAAGAAGCTCCCCAAGACCGCTGCAACCGCCAGTCACTACTGCCACCTCCTTGTTCCACTGCCACCTTGACTTCTCACTCTTCGCCCGCCATGAGTTGAGCGCGAGCTCGTTCAGCGTCCGGTTGGCTGTTCCGAGCACCCCAAAGGCGAGCAGCCACTTGAGTGCTTTGACAACACGAGCGAGCGTTGGTGGACTCTGGAGCGAGGTGATTGTCTTGAGGATTTGATTGCGGATGTTCGGGGGCCCTCTCGTCAGGACCCAAAGCAGTGAGGCGGTGATGAAGGGGTTGAGTGCGATCTTCGACGGCCCGGCAAGGACGTTTCTGATGTTTAGACTGCTGGACATGATGGCGCGATGGAGGAGAATACTTCGATATCGGAAGATATGCGAGAGGCCGAAGAGCTACATCTGTTATGCACCCACAGTGCGGATCCGACAGCCACAAGAGCGGAGTCGAGCTCGTGGGCGGAGGTGCTGCCGCACCATCCACAGGGACCTCGGCAGGATCACGTCAGATTAAACGAGTCGAATAGGACAACAGGGCGTCTCGTGCGGTGGTCTAGCGTCATCGTAAGAAAAACCCCCAGCTGTGCAAGCACCTGAACAAGGCGTATGTTCGTACAATTGCTGAAGTGGAGCCGCTTCCCCGGATTTCCGTGGCGGCCCGATAAGTAAGCCTAAGCGAAGCCGGCTCTTTCTTTGCATTAGCATGATCGCATTTACACCAGCCCACCCAAACTACAATACACTCGAACCCACATTAGGTTGCGATTGCTGCTGATCTGTTGCTTGACAACCAGCGTGGTGTAGAGTCAGTCGCCTCGTTGCATCCGGGCACCGCCGCGACCTTCTCCGTTCGAAGCGATGGACCTCCAACCAACGATGTTCTTACTTGGTCCCGATCTTTTCCCAGAAACACTGGGGGTTGAGAGGCTGCTATGGAGGCCATCGGAATCTATCTTTACCCAAACCTCGCCCCTCTTTCGGTATCGCTCGCTATAACAATGTATTCCCCCTAGATATACCAGATCGTAACATTTGAAGCGTCTCTTCTTCTTCCGCTAGCTTCACTATCAGACAATTGATACGATATCGAAAGTCGAAACCATCACGTAAACTCAGGGATTTATATCGAATACGAGCGCAGGTGTACATACAGAGCAGTAGAATAACCATTAGGCCTCCTACTACCGCGATCATGAGCGCAGGGCTGAAGAACTACCGCGCGAATATTCCGGAGGCTTGATGGGAAGAGAAAGTCAGTGTTCATTCTGCATTGCGTACTGGAGTTGAGGTGCTGTGCGCTGAACGCTGAGCGCTGTCCCTGATATCATACCCGCAGCGCATTTGGTCTTCTTTCATATGGTTCCTCAAATTATAGAACTGCATCTCGCGGGTCCATAATTTTGAAATGAACGACCGTTCAAGGTACTTGGACACCCTGGTGATGTTGAAAGGGCCCGCCATATCGACTTGGCCGCATGATGAATCTATATTTGCTAGTTACGACTCACCAACAAACGCTAGGCTCCGGTTTTGCCTCCACAGTATTACCTGTTGCAAAACGCTGGCTGGACCAACAATATTCGAACGTCGCGGTGGAGGCCACAAACGGCCTCGCGCACCTACCAGCTGCTCGTCGAGCGCCACACACACCTCACCTCTCCTTCCATGTCATTCCCAAAAGCATTGTCTACTCGCCAACTCAGGCACCAACCTCATCAATCAATGAGCATGACTGCCATGTTTTCAGTACCGTGTCTGCAACATCGATGCATCAGATTGCGCCATGCAACCAATCACAACCACGGACCCGCTAATGCGCGACGTGGGCATCAGCCAGCCTATGTCGCGGGTTGAAACGTCAGACCGCGACAGCGACCACTTAGCTTCTTGGAGAAGCCGAGCGCATTGAACTTTGAGAGGAAGAGTGCCGAGCCGGTTGGAGAGATGGCGCGTCACCTTGATCAGTTTTGTTACCAAGGTGTTTTAGGCGCATTGACGCTGGGCACCGTTGCAGGGTCGAGGAAAGGAGGCAGAAAGCCATATCATCTCAGGCTGGCTGCAATCTCGTAACAAGTTGAGTTTTTGAGTCTTGACTGTTTTTCTTCCTTTTTCAACCCTCCGCTCCTTTACTACGATTTTGCTTGGTGGATCTTTTTGAGAAGGGTTCCCGTCCGTTCTTTCAATAACGAACATCGAGTAGCGACGACACTTACAGAAGACAAGACGATATCAAGCCGCGGAATTGAAGACGACAGTCGATCGACGGGCATCAGTAAATCAAATCTCAGGACAAACACGAAGAAAAGCGCAAAGATGACTATCAATTGGGTCATGCCGGTGCGCGGGGTGCAGGCGACGCTGTCCGCCGTAGTGCTTGGTTTAATGGCTTATGGTACGCTCTCGCAAGACGGATAAGAATGTTTACGCGTTGATAAACGCTAACGCATCGCAGTCGCATCATGGTGGTCAACCCACTGGCGCCAAATGTCGCCTGTGGAAGTCAACTTCATGATTTTCTCGCCCGTCTGGTCCATCCTCGCCCTCGTCGCGCTCATCGTCGTCCCTTGGAAAATGCCCTACGCCGCTCAGAACACGGGCCCTAAGATCGGACTCCTTGTTCTTGAGCTTATGACCACTCTCTACTGGTTCGGCGGCTTCATTGCGTTGGCTGTATTCCTCAACGATCGCATATGCTTCGGCACTGTGTGCAGCGTTGCGAAGGCTGGCACGGCCATCTCTGCGCTGAACTGGGTGGCGTGGATGGTGACGCTGGTGCTGGGTGTGATCAGGGTGTTCTTCAACAAGGGAGCGAGTGGTCCGGTGGCGGCGCCGAAGGTTGAGATGCACCAGGGTGTTTGAGAAGGCGGAGAATATGGGTACGAAGTGGGGATGGGTCTAATGTCTCGGGACGAATCATGGATCAAGGCAACGTACGATCATCGAGACTGGAGCTCAGGATGATCGCAACGAGAGATATTCACTGCGGGTACATCCAATAGGCGCAACTTTGACGGAGTGTAATCGGGGAGTTCTTGTTCATTCTTTCAATCAACACTTCAGAAGTTCTAGGACAATAACATAATCGGACCGATTGAGTTTCTACCTGTGCTGTCATCCCATGGTCTCAACCGGTTCTCGGAGGACTGAAACTACAAGGAGACCGGAGTTGCTTGGTAGGTCTTGGGAGCGTGACCTCTCACACACAAGACTTCAAACACAAACACATTGCTCTAATTAGACACTCCGTCTCGACAAGTGCGGACTAGAAATTCTCACTACGCCCAAGGATCTCGTTACTCCCAGGACTTCTTGACCATATAATATACGCCCTAGTGCTCCGCCTCGTTGCACACCGCAAAAGCCTCACGCCTCAAGTTGGAGCATGGCTCTATAGCTCCACATGTTCAGAAGAAACCTTCTCCCAAACCCGCCTAGTGCAACCCTCATTCTCTGAAACATCAATCGCACGATATCAGGTCCAGGCTCGCTGGCTCTGCCCCGCAGCCATCATGTCAAACACCAGCCAAGCCCGCACCCATAAATAATGATCCCTACTACCGTGAGCCAACGCGACCTGCTCTGAGGCCGACATAACACTATTCTCGTTCGACGGCCCGTGTGGCATCTTCTGGCTGCGGGACTGCGTTGTTCCGGACTTGCGCAGCCACCATCCGCACGGAAGAAAAGGTATAGCCCAGCCCGCAGCCGGCGCGGCGGGGCATTGTTGTCGTGCATGCAAAAACGTCGGCGGCTTTGCTCGGCGGGTACACTTTCTTGGGTGCTTTAGAGGCTGGAGACTACGTTTTGGGGTTGCTGCAGGGGTGGCGTGGGCTTTTGGCGTTCTCTTTCGTCAGCGACGCTGGCGAGGCGTTGCGGGCGCGCACCTGGGGCATCCTTCCGCGCTCGAAACAAGTACCACGGGGTGCGCCCACATCCTGTTCTCTTTCAGCTCACTACGGTTCCTGCATTGTCCTCACTCTATTTCTATTCTCCGCGTTGAGTTCAAGGGCTTTTCGCAACGCTACGAAACTCTTGTGCAAACGGGTTTACGTTGCGAAACGGACTGTCTTGTCGTGCTGCTATCTATCGCGCTGCCGCTTGAACTGACACGACGTGGTTGGATTTGGATTATCCGTTGCTATTGTTGGCTTTTCGCAAAGATGTCTAGAACGTCGGTATTTACGAGCATTACCCCGCTGCCCACGGGTATCACAAGACAGAGTGTTCTGGATACATATCACAATCACACCGAGATGATTGAGTTGAATCCGTTGGTGGTAGAGAGGTTTCGATGCAAGCCTCCAAACTATGCGCCGGCTGAGGAATTCCATTCGATCTGGTATACCATCAAAGGTACGTCTACTTCTCACATCCACCGTTCGCTTCACCTGCATGCAGACATACTAATTGCGCGTGTAGATAAGGTATCCTACCTCCCCGGCGGTCTGGCAAACGGCTCCGTCTCGTACCACGCCTGCTTCCACGACCTACCCGAAGGTCTCCAAACCCACGTCTACGCACCCTTGGGCCTTGACATCCGCGCAAAGTGGAGCGTTGGTGGCTCGCTACCCGGTGAACCAAAGGAAGCCATGGAGCTCGGCATAGGTGCACCACGTGAAGGACTTTACATCCGTGAAGACGTGCGCATGAAGTGTAATATCATGATGATGGGGTTTGTCAAGAAGACGTTCAAAGAGAGCCATGCGAAGTTAGTCGACCGTTTGGTCGAGAAGGCGCATATCCTTGAGAGCGAGGCGGCAAATGCGCGCCTGAAGATGCTGAAAGAGGTAGCGCCTAGAGAGAGGATGGGACATGGAAGTATCTTTATCGCGCCGCCACCGGGCTATACGCCTATGGAGTCGCCGCCGCAGCAGGGTGCTGACGGTGGGTATTTCCTAGGAGCATCGCAGCAACAGCACCAAGCGCGATACCAAGACCAGGACCCACAACGGCAAGACTCGGTACTCCAAAGCCAGCAAAACCAACAGCTACAACAACCACAACTTCCCATATACCAAGAATTCCACCGACAACGACTCTCAGGCGGCAACTCCTCTTCCTCCCACACATCTCCTCACCTGCAAGCGCTCCACCACCAAAGTCTCTCCTCAAATACCAGTAGCAACAGCAACCAAAGCCCCCTGACCAGCCCCAACCTCTCGCAAGCATCAACTGTCATCTCGCAAAGCAATCTCATGTCGCCACCACCTCTTTTCTCCGAAAAACCCTTACCATCCCCTCCCTCGCAATTCCAACAAGCACGCTACCAACACAAGCACACACACTCGGAAAACATCGATCATGGAGGCTCCTTCCGCTTCAGAGTCCAAGCTGGAGATACCCAAGACTCAGTACCTGGCGTTGCAGAAACCCGACCGCGATCTTCGACGATTGCAACGGCTAGACCGGTTGATGAGCAGCAAGGTCTAGCCATATTACCGGCGACTACGTATCTTCCTTCGACGACATATAAACCGGCTACTCTACCTGCTACAACCTATCTACCAGCATCAACATATACTCCACGCGAACGCTCGAGGTCTGGAGAGTCTGGCGCTTATCAGAACCTTGCGCCACCACCAGCGGAGTTGCCAGGCACACAGGTGTATTCCGACGACAGTCCAGTGTTGGGGCGGCACATGAAATTCGCTGCCGAGCTCCCTGGTTAGGATACGAGGTCTCTAGGGTCAATGACTACGATTTTGGTTCCGGGACTCTCCCGGCGTCAGCTCCTGTGTCGCTCGTGTTGTCTCGTATGAAAGCTTGCGATTCCTTTCTTGATACGTATTTGCAGATATTGTTATGTATATAGATACCCATCTCCTGGATAGAGCTGAGCTGAGCTCGCACTCCGAGTCGTTGCCTAAAACTATCAATTCATTGAGACGTTCACTTGCACACGCAGTATGAAAAGTACTCTCTAAAAGTGGAACGTGTTTGTGTTCAATCGTCAAAGCCGTGGCATGAACCCACATCCACACGATGACACATGTTCAGAAGACGCGTAGACATACCACAAAATTATTTCAGTGTCTACTTTGAATCGCTTTTAATATACATATCCTCCCAAGGTCGTTGCCGAACCCGAGGAGACCAAACGTGTATTCCATCTCTTCGAAAGAATCCGCCCTAGAATGACTGCAATTGCTACCAAATCCGACCGGGAATATTGATAGCCACCTAGCGATCGAACGAAACTCATGCGAGCATTTCAGCATCCCAAGAACTTCCGAAACGCCAGATAGCCATCGCTAAAGACGGAGTTAAGCGTGCAGCCATTAAATCGTGGTATAAACCGAGAAAGGGAAAAAAGGAAATCCTGCCGATGGTCTTTCGCATCGCGCTATTTTTGACATCGTGTAATCTTGCCCGCTCCGTCGACTAATCACGTCGAGGCGCAAAAAGTCGTCGCAAGGCGGGAGACCCGAAGAGCCTATTGCGAAAGTGCTAAGGTACATACAAACCCGACGAAAGCAATCCGCGACGAATGGTAGCCAAGCACAAGGTCGAGGCATTTTCAGCGCAAGAACATTATGCCTTCTGGCGAAGCGGAAGTTTCAGTCGAGTGACGAGAGTGAACGACTTGCTCAGGCGTGGTCGCGGTACTGACCAGCGGCTTGAGAAAGCTTGCTGACCTTTTGTACCATAGTTGAGATTCGACGCAGTGATAGGTCGCCTGGAGAGTTCTCATTGAGCGAAATGTAGGCGGCTGTCAGACGCTGGTTGATGACTTCCATGATCTTAGGAACAACGTCCTGGATCTCGGTATCCTATTGCGATATTAGCTACCACGAAACGGTTCTATTGGGTGGTGACTTACCATTGGGTCAACATTTTTCAGCACAGTATCTAGCCAGACGAGCCTCGCAGTCAAGTTATTCTCAAGAGTGTTGGTGACGACAGCGCCAGTCGACAAAGCCAACAGAGGTGATACGCGCTCCAGGTAGCCCGGATTGCACCGCACGAATACAGTGTCGAAGAGTTCGTTGGAACGAGGCGACTGCAACCACTGCATTGTGCCTTGCTCAAATTTGCCATCAGTCATCAGCCGGGTGATTTCGTCCTCCTCTAGCTGCTCTGGAGTCTTCTGCTTGGCTGGAGATTGAGTAGCGGCGGGCGACGCGCGAACCGGGTCTGCGGGAGACGGAACTTGGGAGAGATGCTGTTGCAGCTTGGCAACTTGGCTTTGTAGTTCCGCTTGGGCAGTAACCATGCCCTGAATCGTTTGGAGGCACGTCTGCACGGTTTCGGTAAGCTGAGAAATTTTCGAGGCATCGCTGTGGTGCTGAGCTTGTGCTTGACGTAACTGGTTTCCAATCTTTTGTTCGACCAGATTCGTCAAGCTCATGAAGGCAGGGTTGACCGCAGATCCAACAGCCGCAGTGATCATCTGGTCGAGGTTACCTGTGATCTTCTTCGCGACCTGATCAGAAAGTGACTGAAACACCTGTGGGCTTTTCAAGGCGCGGGTGACCGACTCCGGAACATCCTTCGAGAGCTGAGAGGACAGAGCAGATTTCAAGTTGCCACCTACGCTCTTCTCTACACTGGCAGATGTTTGCGTCAGAAGCTGCGGAAGCAAGACCTCCCGCATATTCTCATTGACCATCTTCCTGATGACCCCTTCGACGTTCTCATTCAGAGTGCTAGAGACCATGCGAAGTATGGCTTCTTGCTTAGCACCGTTTTGCGCATTCATCACACGCTTGTCTTCATCCTGGCGCTTGTATAGACCTTCGAGCTCACGCGAGAAGGCCTTAGAGACTTCGCTCTGGATGACTTCCTGGAGCTTCTTGGTATCCAAAGATGCAGGCGCAGCAGGCGCAGCGGGTGACGAAGTCTGCATTTTTCCAATGAGTCTCTTGGCCCACTCAGGTGCCTCGGTGTCGGAAGTGTTCGATGTAGTCGGCTCAAAAGTAGTCGGCTCAACTGGGATCTCTGGCAAAGCCGGCGACTTCGAGCGTGGAGTGCTCTGCGCAGCTTGTGCGTACGAAGGAGGCGGTGGGCGCGTAGACGTGGACACCTGGGAGGCAGTGTCCGCAGCCGAGCGTTTCTTCTTCTTCTTTTCTGACTTCTCTCCACCGTTGATCAAGGCAGCACGAGCAGCATCCTGCTTGCTCTCCACCTTGGCAAGGGTGGAAGCACGCATAGCGGCTTCAGGCGTCATCGACTGGCGGGAAACATTGCTACTCTCTTTCTTGACGCTCTCGCGGGTAGACCTCTCGGAGGTAGACTTCGGGGCCGGCGTATCACCAGAGGTGGAGGACTCGTCTGCGATAGCCTGTGGCGGCTTAAGCTGACTGATGCTGATGATGCCTTCTTCCTCAGCTTCCCTGGGATTGATGGGTTCGCCTTCTTTCTTCCAGCCCAAGTCGGTCCGGCCAATGCGCAGCGTACACACACCTTTGGAGTGCATAGTGTAAAGCTCGAATAGGGCCGAGTTCTCCGGGTCATCAACGTCAGGTGGACCTGCAGGCTCATTGAGCATGTGAAGGCTTCGGATCTGGCCCTTGGATGCAAAAGAGTACTCGGTAATGCTCGTCATGATCGCAGTCGCATTGACAGGAGGCAGCGCCGGTTGGGACCTATCGCCCTTACTTGCAATGCGAGAGATGAAGCTCGCCTGATTCATGACCGGCAGATTGTAACGAGGGCACGATACGTGGACAAAGAAGATGGAGTTGCGGGTGGGATGAGCAACAGCCATGATGCCGGTCTTGGGGTGAAACGCGACGCTGCAAATTGCATCGGATTCTTTTTCGTGGGGCAGGTTGATCTCCTGAACTGCCTTACCCAGACCGAGATCCCACAGCTGGAAAGAATGGTTCTGCTTCATGCCGACCATGACGTATCGTAGGGCAATTCCCTTATTAAATGGCTTGTCCTTGTCGAAGAAGAAGACAGAAGTTGGCCACGATTTGGCACTCGCTGAGGTGGTGTGGAATTCTAACATGGTCTGCGAGACCTCTTTCTGCTGTGGAGGCTCTCCAGGCTCGGCTACCGTGGGGTCGATAAGCTCTCGAATATCCCAGAAACGCATACGGCCTGCCTTATCCAAGGAGACAATGACGGTGTCGTCCTCGCTGAAGGTGAAGTCCTTCCCGGCCTTACCAGTCAAGATCTTCAACGAACGCTCCTTGAGATACTTCTCGGTATGGACCACGCGAGTTTTGGGACGTGCATACACAGCGGCAATGCGAGGCCAGACAATGTGGATGGCCTTGCCACGACCAACGGCAAAGAACTCAGGGTGACGAGAGGACGGTTTTGCGCGCGTCTTGAGCTGACCTCCGGATGTGTTATCATCTTGCGAGGGCGAAGGGGGAAGCACGAGACCCTGAGAGTCAAGGTCGGGGCCAAATCGATCCTCTCGGTCTGGTTCAACGGAGGTCCAGAAAACAGTACCGTTAACACCAATGCCGAGGATGCTCTCAACACCCGGCTGGATGGAGTCTTCACCACCAGCGCAAAGCCCAACGTTGAACAAGCGCTCTTGTCGGTCTTCAAAGACCTGGCGGTATTGGCCGTTCTCTTGGCGGATAATGCGGAAACCGCTCTTTTTGGCGATGGCATACGCAATGTAGTTCTTGGTAGCAGACACAAGCGAGCGGTCGATCTGATCAAACTCCTTCTTTAGTCGAGCGACGTCCATGAAAGCTTCGGGCCGGAAGGAGGTGCGATGAGCGGGCATATCCTTGACGGTAATGGAAGCAAAAGCGCGCATGGGGAACCGGTAGACTATTACCGTCTGGTTCTCATCCTTCGCGGGGCTGTCCTCCGCGCTCTCCCAGCTGTCAGCCACGTCATTCTGGGCGATCTCGGTGGCAACCTCTTTCAGAGCATCAGCGAGGGGCTTGGGCACAATATCTTCCAGTGCCTTGACATTGTCCTCGTCTTCGAGTTCTTTCTTGATCTCCGTGGCGGTCTCGACGATAGCGTGTTCCATCTCATTAGCAGTCACCTGTTCATCGGAACGGCCCTCAACTTCGGCGAGCGCATCGTCAACTTGCTTGCCGACCTGCTCAGCCAGCTCGCTCACAGCTTCGGCCACGGTTTCGTGGGGAGCAGCCGCTGGAGACAACTTGCGAATCTTCTGGTTGGGCTGATCTTCGAAGCCAAAAGATGGTGGCCCATCCAAGCCGTGCTTGGGCTTGAGAATCTCCATCTTCGGGGCGAGTGCCGGGGCTGGCGCTGGCGCTCGAGTGCTCTCGGGAGCCGGCGTGCGATTGCGCGGACTAGCAGCCTCAAGCTTGTCAAACGGGTTGACGTAGGTGAATTTGGGAGGCTGGGAGGAGGGCACCGCCTTCGGCTCAAAGGGTGACGATTGTGTGGTGCCGTCAGCTCCAAACACACGCATAGGCGTACCAGTGGCGGATGGGGTGGTGGAAACGTTCTCCAGCTTCGCATCGGCAAGGTCCTGGGCGATGTCATCCACGGCCGTTTCAGGCAAACGTGAGGCGACAGGCGAAGGAGAGAAAGCAGCCGCTGAAGCGCGGGACGAATGGCTGTCGCTCTGGGCCGGCTTTGGGTGATTCAGCAGGCGCATGAGAAGATCCTGCGGGTTCTGCGTGGGGACAGAAGCAAGCTCGGGGCGCGCAGCCGGGGGAGCTGGGCTTGGGGTAGGAGCCTGCGCCGCGGACTTGCCACTCATGAAGCTCGCAACAAGATCCGACGCAGAGACGGCGCGACCGTGAGCCGGGGCACTCTCAGCGGCCAGCTGTGAATGCTGCGACGGGCGCCTCGCCTGCGCTACGCCGGGCTGCGAGTTGAAGCGCAGCAGATTCAACAGATGTGCCGATTGCTGCTGCGGGGTCTGCTGGCCGCCATGTTCAGAGCCGGGCGTGTTGGCCGTCGACATGTTTGGCGACATGACAGCGGATTGGTGATGCGGTTGCGGTCCGCTTGGAGATGGAGAGTAGATGGGCGACGAGACGGAGGGTTGGACGTTTGGGTTCGGCGGATTGCTGCTGTTGTTATTGCCCTGCCCGTTAAGCCGAGCAAATAATTCCTGCAAATCGGCCATAGTGAAGGTGAGTTGAGCGCGCCTGGCGGCTGTCAGAAGTGTAGGTGAAGGCGGACAGGCCGGCGGGAACAGTGTGATGGCGAGGTGACGGCCTTGACTTACCAAAATTAACGTGCGGCTGGCCTGGGACCAGCCACTTAGATTGCGGGAGGCGGTACAGCGGAAGTGCTTCAATTTGATGATGCAAAGTACTGAATGACTGATTGTTGATGAAGAAAAGAAGCTGCGCTGCTCGCAGACAAATCAATTGACAACGAGGAAGAGCTGAGCTGGCTGAACTGGGGCGCGTCTTCATACAGCGCCCAACTAAGGCTGAAGCGGGAAAGCGCCAAAGCGCCGAGCCGCCGGCGACCACGTGATTTGTCCCCAATTTATTGTCCCGACATGCCGCTGTTTGACCTCAACCATTAGGTCGTCAAGTGAAGTGCGGCAGCAGTAGGTCGGCTGATTCTGGAGTAGATCCTGGACGAAGCTGCCTGTACCATTTGAAGGCAGACAGGATATGGCACTCAGGAGCGTACAAGGAACAGATGGAGTACAGTCCTTTTATGAGGGCCTCAAGGGCTGGCTAGTCTATATGGACTCTCACAGAACTCTGCGCAAGCTTCTTCCCGTCAAAGCCAAAGCCCGTAACGCCAGTCTCACAATATGTGCCCTTCAGCTCTTTCACGATTGACTCCGGCACTATGCATTCCAAAGCATACACCCTGTCCATATCTATCCCATCAATATTGATAACAAAATACGAGAACGGCCCGGTGACCTTGCTATAGGGCATGCCAGGCACCTGGGTGCCTTCCTCGCTACGATCGTAATACGTCCAGCACAACCTGTGATGCTCCGTTTCGCCTTCTCCCCCTCGCTCAAGTCGTACATTGTCTAGACTGGCATGGCGCGACATCAGCTCAGTAATACGAGGAACGATGCTGATCTTGTGAACCTCGAGTATTCGCATAGTTCGCTCCCCAAGGTGTGGCGCGCGTACATGCAACCCCAACTCTTCGAGTTGCGCATGGTAGGCTACCTCATCGTCAAGGCAGACAGAAGTACGGTGAAACTGCATTTCCCCGGTCTTTTTGGCCGTCAAAAAGCGTGTTCTGTTGGAGAATCTCAAATAGAAGCTCACGGAAGCCATGGGTAATCCTACGAGGCCTTTGTATGCGATCGTGAGCTCAAGGGCCCCGTCCGCTGGCATCGCGAGCTTGAAGAGAGGAAGCCAACGCTCGTATATTTGAGTTGTCTTATCTTCGAGTGGCGAGGTACTGTGTGCTTCGATTTCTAGATGCGTATTCCCCATAGTGTCTTCGAGGCGCTGGGACAAGATGTTGACTCCGTTGTCGACGTCACCGTCTCGTACACTAGTCGTTGCCATATGCGGTAAGACGGATTGAGAAGACAGCTGTGCATGTATTGTCTTACTGCCGTAGATGCGTTTCGCCGCTAGCTCGTTATGGCGGCCGAAGCCTCGATTAAAGTCAGAGTGAAAAAAGCTATCTGAGCCTGCAGGATACTGTCGTGCTGACAACGTAATACAGGACATTCGATTAGCGGGATGATACGATCTGGGGTCGCCGCACGAGCAGGTAAGATCTTCTGGGAGTGAGTGCCCATCCCACATGGCGCACTCGATGCCATGGCCACGTGTCGGAAAATGCTCAAAGGACCAAGCGGGCGCAAAGATGCCCGCAGAAAGGCCTATCTCGGCAAGCTTGTTGACAGCGATACCAGTATGGGTTCCACCGCCGCCGAATTCGGGGTACGTGACTCGCGGTTGAGTGAACGAAGACTTGTTCTGCGCCCAAACGTCGACTCCGAAGAAGACTTGGTCGGGAGAGAGGCCGTGTTTATTTGCGAGCTGGTACGAATGCCTGGCTTCTTTTTCGTTCCAGCAATAGTTGACGAGGATACCCCCGCATGCTTTGGCGAAGGGCAGGTTCTTCACATTCAAGGCATTTTGATATGATACCTTGTTGTCGGTGGTGATCGCATCATACCTATTTTGCAGTAAGATCAAGTTACCGTCAAACAGTTCGCGTTAGGAGATCCGATGAGGCTATGCATACGCACCAGATCAATCTTCGGTCGGGACCAAGCGCATGTCCTAGTTGCCGCAAGAAATCCTCTACGACGCTGCAGTTCCAATGGTCTTTTGGAAACGGCTTCTCAATATTGATGAGCCATCCGTCAAAGCCATAGTGACGGGCTATGTTGGCTAGCTTCTCTGCCATGGGGTAGGTCGGGCTACTGTCGACACTATTATCAACGCTCCGCAAGAGTTCCTCAGCACCTTGACTTTGTGGCTCGACTAGTAGGGTTCCAAGGACGCTGACACCATTGCGATGAAGTAAATTCGTCCAAGACGGCGGAGGAACGCAAACGAGCTTATGTGAAAAGTAGATGAAGGTATCGATGAACTGCAGGTATTCGCAGGTATAGCTCTCTTCGTCCACGCCGGTCGCTTGCATTGCTTCGTAGCCATGGTAGTTGCCGGAGTAGTCGTGACATAGGAGTACATCCGCCTGCGAACCCTTCTCCATATCAGAACATTTCGACCTCAATAACAACGGGGTGTTGGCTCTCTGGAGAGGATCAGAATCGGCTTCTGTCCAGACCTTGAGTTGGTCGATTGTGTCAAAGTATGTGAAACCCTTGAGTCTGTCTAGTTTGCGCTGACGGTCCCTCTCTTCCGGAGTTGGACCAGTGTCCGGGGAAGGGAACAAATGACGATAGCCGTCCCGGATAGGCCTCAGGACGTCTTTCCAGCCGAGAAGGGAGACCATCACGTAGGGGCTACAGGTGGGGCATTGGTGAACGCTCTTGGTGGAGGAGGCAGTTCGCAACACGACTGGGGCGATGCATTCCTTAGCACATTGTATCCGGAGTCCGTTCGCGCATTTACGTACAGTGATGTTCGTGCATCTGAGCCAAATACCGGTAGTGTGCGATACAGACGTTGGTGCTGACTAGCGGCAGGGGTGTATCTTGGCAATGCAAGGGTCCGCGCGGAACTGTACCAGCAGTGCTCCCAACGTGTCATTTCGAATTCGAGTCTCTTCGTTCTTCAACAACGCAATCCACGCCCGGTCCTCGCCATCGTCGTGCAGATAACAGAGCGGCACAAGCGCACACCGCCACCATGAATCTCTTCAGACTACTCGGTCCGTCTTCCTCCGTCAATCCACCAAACATGGTCCGGAGCCTCAGAGCTGGAGGACACCCTTCGCAATGCTCGAACTCACGCTGACTGCTTCTCCCAGGGGACTTGTCCCACTTGTTATCAATCCTCATTCTTTTGCACAAGATGAAGATCTCAAGCGTACGCCGGCTCCTCTTCCTCGCCCCCCAGCGCACAGTCTAACAGCAGCAGAGCGCGAATGGCATCTCGTTTAAATCACAGTTTCTCTACCTCATCGTATACGTAACGCGATACATCGACCTCCTCTGGACCTTCTACGCGCCCTCAGCGCTCTACAACACCGTCTTCAAGATCATCTTTATCAGTACTTCCGCATACACCGTCTACCTCATGCTCAACGACTACAAGCCCACACACGACCCGAATTTAGACACGTTCAAGGTGCAATATCTGATTGGTGCGAGCGCGGTGCTTGCGATACTGTTTCCGTACAAATACACGTTGACCGAGGTGCGTAGCTGAGACTGGGATGTTGTCGTGGCGGGCGCTGATAAGGGTACAGATTCTCTGGGCTTTCTCCATTTGGCTCGAGGCAGTTGCGATCCTGCCGCAGCTATTCATGTTGCAACGAACGGGCGAAGCGGAAACGATCACGACCCACTATCTCTTCGCGCTTGGCGCGTACCGCGCCCTCTACATTCCCAATTGGATCTATAGGTACTTCTTCGAGGTGCCGCGCTACTGGGACCCCATTGCCGTCATTGCAGGAATCGTCCAGACGATCCTATACTCGGACTTTTTCTGGATCTACTATACCAAGTACGTACCCTGCAGCTACTGGAGTCGATAGTGGCATTGCTAACGCACGCATAGGGTTATCCAGGGCAAGAAGTTCAACCTGCCGGTGTAGGGCGACCTGCCAAAAGAATTACGATTTGCACAACGCGATCTATTAGATACTCTTGCCCGGCATGTCGGTATCCCGAGCCCCGTATAACTTTTTGTATCATAGACATTTTCGCTCGACCTCGCGCGGCTG
>Ga0247733_1000297_pt1 | contig 33593 bp, 17 predicted proteins | sample UWRJL043104R2_FD_180932 | JGI IMG/M metagenome (GOLD analysis project Ga0247733, IMG submission 180932) | Plant litter microbial communities from Arlington Agricultural Research Station in Wisconsin, United States - UWRJ-L043-104R-2 | ecosystem: Environmental > Terrestrial > Plant litter >...
ATTTTATTTTATACTTAAATGACAAGCACTACTTTCTTTTTTTTTTTTATACCGCTATTAGCTATTATATTATTAGCCGTTAATTTAATATTTGCCCCACATAATCCTTATCAAGAAAAAGATAGTGCATTTGAGTGTGGTTTCCATTCCTTCCTAGGACAGAACAGAACACAATTTAGCATATCTTTCTTTATATTTGGGTTATTATTCTTACTTTTCGATTTAGAAATATTATTAGTTTACCCTTATGTTGTTAGTGCGTATACTAACGATGTTTATGGTTTAATTATTATGTTAATATTTTTCTTAGCTTTAACATTAGGTTTCTCCTTTGAATTAGGTAAAAATGCTTTAAAAATAGATAGTAGACAAACGAAAACTTTTAACAATAAAAATAATAGTTTAGCTATCAATTATAGTTCTATCTCTAAACATTAAAATTTTTAAACATTAAAAATTTAAACCAAAAATTTACGCTGTAGTATATAATTGCAGTGTGAACTTATACTGTAGTATAATATTTACTATGGTATAATAGCGTTTCCTACAACAAATTTACAACTTAATTAAAAATATTATATAAAATAAATTGGATCTGCGAAGAGCTATTTATTTTATTATTATGCTTTTTTTTCACTTAGGTTAAGGAAATGCTGATTAAAAAGTCTTGTTACAATTTAAACTATAAATTATAATTTAGTTATTTATAGTATATAGTATTAATAGGAAGATCCATATAAATAATTATAAATGTTGAACTTATTAAACTTAAATATAGTTAATTTATGTGATACACCCAGGCCTTGAGGTTTGTATTTTCAGGATAGTGCTACTCCACAGATGGAAGGATTAGTGGAATTACATGATAATATTATGTTCTATTTAGTTATAATTTTATTCGCAGTAGGTTGAATAATGATTACTATAGTACGAAACTATATAAACACTAAATCACCTATTTCACATAAATATTTAAATCATGGTACATTAATAGAATTAATTTGAACAATTACACCTGCTTTAATTTTATTATTAATAGCATTCCCTTCTTTTAAATTGTTATATTTAATGGATGAAGTTAGCGATCCTGCTATGTCTGTTTTAGCAGAAGGTCACCAATGATATTGAAGTTACCAATATCCAGACTTTTTAAACACAGATGAAGAATTCATAGAATATGATTCTTATCTAGTACCAGAGTCCGATTTAGAAAATGGAGCTCTAAGAATGTTAGAAGTGGATAATAGAGTTATCCTTCCTGAATTGACACACGTAAGATTTATTGTTACAGCAGCAGATGTGATTCACTCATATGCTTGTCCAGCTTTAGGTATAAAGTGTGATGCATACCCTGGTAGATTAAATCAAGTATCTGTACTTATAAATAGAGAAGGTACATTCTATGGACAATGTTCAGAAATTTGTGGTATATTACACAGTAGTATGCCTATTGTTATAGAATCAGTAAGTATTGAAAAATTCCTTACATGATTATACGAACAATAGTACTAATAGTGTAGGTATTTAAGTATTAAAATACTTTATATTAGCCTTTCTACTTGCCATATATAAGGTTCCCTTAAAACGCTGTCCTATGCTAAAATTATTGTTTAAACAAACCTGTCAAAAAAATCACATACTCTTAATATTTATAAAAAAAAATCCACAACAATTTTATAAAAAAAAATGAGAATATTTAAAAGTCATCCTTTATTAAAATTAGTCAATTCATATTTAATTGATTCTCCACAACCGTCTAACCTTAGTTACTTATGAAATTTTGGTTCATTATTAGCTGTTTGTTTAATAATACAAATAATTACAGGTGTAACATTAGCTATGCACTATAACCCTAGCGTCTTAGAAGCCTTCAATTCGGTAGAGCATATCATGCGTGACGTAAATAACGGGTGGTTAATACGGTACTTACACAGTAATACTGCTTCAGCTTTCTTCTTTCTTGTGTATCTACACATAGGTAGAGGTTTATACTACGGATCTTATAGAGCTCCTAGAACTTTAGCTTGAGTTCTTGGTACAGTTATATTCCTTTTAATGATTATAACTGGTTTCTTGGGTTATGTTTTACCTTACGGTCAAATGTCTTTATGAGGTGCTACAGTTATCACTAACCTTATGAGTGCTATTCCTTGAATAGGACAAGATATTGTTGAATTTCTTTGAGGTGGTTTCTCTGTTAACAATGCTACTTTAAACAGATTCTTTGCTTTACATTTTGTATTACCTTTTGTATTAGCTGCATTAGTTTTAATGCACTTAATAGCTATACACGAAAGTGCTGGATCAGGTAACCCTTTAGGTGTTTCAGGTAATTATGACAGATTACCTTTTGCTCCCTTTTTCATATTTAAAGATTTAATAACTATATTTATTTTTATTATTGTATTAAGTTTATTTGTATTTTTCATGCCTAATGTTTTAGGAGACAGTGATAACTATGTTATGGCTAATCCTATGCAAACTCCACCTGCTATAGTACCTGAGTGGTATTTATTACCTTTTTATGCTATATTAAGAAGTATACCTAATAAATTATTAGGAGTTATAGCTATGTTAACTTCTATTTTAATGTTATTAGCTATGCCTTTTACTGACTTAAGTAGAAGTAGAGGTATACAATTTAGACCTTTAAGTAAAATAGCTTTCTACGTATTTTTAGGAAACTTCTTAATACTAATGCAATTAGGAGCTAAACATGTGGAGTCTCCATTTATAGAATTTGGACAAATAAGTACTGTTATTTATTTCGCACATTTCTTAATAATAGTACCTTTAATTAGTCTATTTGAAAATAGTTTAGTTGAATTATTTATAAAAACTGAATCTAAATAAGGATACTGTATTGAAAAGTGCTTAAAAATGAATTAAATCTAGTTATAGTTGCTTATGCACCTATGCAAATTTTATTCATATAAGTATATTTACTATATAGAGTAACTATTTACCCGTAAAATTTATACTATAATAATCTACTTATTATAGTATAATAGCGTTTCCGACATTAGTATTAAAAATGCTTAAATATAACTTTAGCTTAACGATTATATTTGTTAAAATAACGTTTAATTTATTAACTCCATTTAACCTAAAATTTAAATAAAAATTAAAAATGCTTTTAGTTATGCAAATATTACTTTTTAAAATGCTTTTAATTTAAAACTTAATTTAGTATATAAGAAAAAAAAATGTATTTAATTAGCTTGATATCTGTAATAGAAGTTGTTTTAATTGTTGTTCCCGTATTATTAACTGTAGCCTTTGTAACTGTAGCCGAAAGAAAAACGATGGCTAGTATGCAAAGAAGATTAGGTCCTAATATAGTAGGATATTTTGGTCTTTTACAAGCTTTTGCTGACGCTTTAAAATTATTATTAAAAGAATACGTATCACCTACACAGGCTAATTTAGCCTTATTCTTCTTGGGTCCTATTATAACTTTAATATTCTCATTGTTAGGTTATCTTGTTATACCGTATGGACCTGGTCTATCTATAAATGATTTTAGTTTAGGTATACTTTATATGTTAGCTGTATCTTCTTTAGCTACGTATGGTATATTATTAGCTGGTTGAAGTGCTAATAGTAAGTATGCTTTCTTAGGTTCATTAAGAAGTACGGCGCAGCTAATTAGTTATGAATTAATTTTAAGTTCTGCTATATTACTTGTTATAATGTTAACGGGTAGTTTAAATCTTACTGTTATAATAGAAGGTCAAAGAGTTATTTGATTTATAGTACCTTTGTTCCCTGTTTTCATAATATTTTTCATAGGGTCTATAGCGGAAACTAATCGAGCTCCTTTTGATTTGGCTGAAGCTGAATCGGAACTTGTTAGTGGTTTTATGACAGAACACGCGGCTGTTATATTTGTTTTCTTTTTCTTAGCTGAGTACGGTAGTATTGTATTAATATGTGTATTAACTAGTATATTGTTCTTTGGTGGTTATTTATATGACTATCTTCCATCATTATATCATCTAATACAATACTTTGATTTTGATTATTACATAGAAAATTTACATAGCGAAAGTATTTTAGCGGATCCTTTAATAGAAGGATTAGTATATGGTTTAACATTAGGTATAAAATCATGTGTAATGATTTTCGTATTTATATGAGCTAGAGCGTCTTTCCCTCGAATACGTTTTGATCAATTAATGTCTTTCTGTTGAACTGTACTATTGCCTTTAGTTATTGCGTTTGTTATATTAGTACCTTGTATATTATACAGTTTTGAAATAATACCTACAAATATTTATTTATTATAATCATATATTTGTTCGTAGCCCTTATTTGTTTTTAGTGAAAACTAGTGTAATAAAAAAAAATACGCGGTCTAAATCTTTAAATATAGAGGGGCCGATTGAATCTGTTTATACTTTAGATGTGTTTGTAAAAATAGTTTACAAAAAAATATTTACAAGTAAAATTTTATATCGCTACTCCTGGTAAGAGTTCCATTTCTGGAATGTAAAATACTAGTTTTTGAGCATATTATTCCTTAATGTATAAAAAATTAAAATCACCAACCTCTATTTAGCTTTACAATATAAGACTGATTAAATTAGCGTAGGGTATATAGTACTTGATTTATAATACCTTAAATAACTCTAACTTTATTCCTTTAGGTTTAACTAGCCAGGAATCTGTAGAACCAAATCAGCCTAAGTTAAACAAAACTAGCTCTCAAGTATCTTTATGAATTGAAAGATGATTTTGGTCTTCAAATGCCAAAGATATAGGAACACTATATCTTATATTTGCCTTATTTTCTGGATTACTAGGTACTGCTTTTTCTGTTTTAATTAGATTAGAATTAAGTGGACCGGGTGTTCAATATATCGCGGATAACCAATTATATAACAGTATCATTACTGCTCACGCTATATTAATGATATTCTTTATGGTTATGCCTGCTTTAATAGGAGGATTTGGTAACTTCTTGTTACCCCTTTTAGTAGGTGGTCCTGACATGGCTTTTCCTCGATTAAATAACATAAGTTTCTGATTATTACCTCCTAGTTTAATATTATTTTTATTTGCTAGTGGTATAGAAAATGGAGCTGGTACTGGTTGAACTCTTTATCCACCTTTAAGTGGAGTACAAAGTCACAGTGGACCAAGTGTAGATCTAGCCATATTTGCTTTACATTTATCAGGTATAAGTAGTTTATTAGGTGCAGTAAACTTTATAACTACTATACTTAATATGAGAAGTCCTGGTATAAGATTACACAAATTAGCTTTATTTGGATGAGCTGTAATTGTTACAGCCGTATTATTATTACTATCTTTACCTGTTTTAGCCGGTGCAATTACTATGGTACTTACAGATAGAAATTTTAATACTTCATTCTTTGAAGCTGCTGGTGGTGGTGACCCTATTTTATACCAACATCTTTTCTGATTCTTTGGTCATCCTGAAGTTTATATATTAATTATACCTGGATTCGGTATAATTAGTACTACTATCTCAGCTAGCTCTAACAAGAGTGTATTTGGGTACCTAGGGATGGTTTATGCCATGATGTCTATTGGTGTATTAGGTTTTGTTGTTTGAAGTCATCACATGTACACAGTTGGATTAGATGTTGATACAAGAGCTTACTTCACAGCCGCAACTTTAATAATTGCAGTGCCTACAGGTATTAAAATATTTTCTTGATTAGCCACATGTTACGGAGGATCTTTAGTATTAACAGCTTCAATGTTATTTGCTTTAGGTTTCGTATTTATGTTCACAATAGGAGGATTAAGTGGAGTAGTTTTAGCTAACGCTTCACTTGACATAGCTTTCCATGATAAACACTTAATTTACTTTAGTAATTATTTTATGGTAATTTTGCCTTTACAGGTAACAGCCAAGGAAATATCCATTGATAGTAAAAAGGAGTTTAATGAATATATAAAAATGTTTTGAGTTGGTTTAATGGATGGGGTAGGTAATATACAAGTCAATCGTTTAAAAATGGAAAATCTACAATACAGACTTATAATAAAATTAAATAACTTAGATGGTAACTATGATATGTTACTTACAATAGCGAAAGTTATAGGTGGTAGTGTTAAATTTGTAAACGATAAAAAGGAAGTTATATGAGTAGTAGATAAAAAAGAAACTATATTAAGTATTGTAAATATATTCTCTGTTTACCCTCCTTTGACTTCAAGAATAATTTGTCAGATTAATTTTTTAAAGCTCTGCTTAAAAGATAATTCTGTAGATAAATATTTAAGTAACAGAAATCTTAAATATAACAACAAGCTGAAAATAATCAAGGAGTTTAGTAATTATAAAATACCTTCTTATTTTTATGGCTGGCTAAGTGGTTTTTTAGAAGTTAAAGGTTGTTTTTCAGTTAAAGTGAAAAAAAATAACTCTTTTTCAATAGGACAAAGCTATGACTATTATATACTAGAAATAATTAAAAAGTATTTAAATTTAAATGTCACAGTTAGAAACCCTCGTAAAGAATATTATTTTTTAGAAACATACAAAGAAAATAATTTAAATATGATTATAGACCATTGTGTTACTTACCCATTATTAGGCAACAAATTTAAAACATTAGATATATTTATTAAAGCTCCATTTCACGTACGAGCTACGAGAATATAGTAAGTGTCATGTTGTCTTGTCACCATGAAAAATTCATAAGTTTTTCGGTAATAGTTAGGGTTAACTATTGCTAACGGTGAAATCTTACACGTCTTTACAGCTAAAGATATAACAAAAAAATGTAAGACAATACCGTGGAAACCAAAATTAATATAATTAATTATATTGACTAGTAGGATCTGTAGAGACTAAACGTGACAATCGAAAGTTTATTAAGTTAAGCCACTAGATAAGTTATAGTCCGATCCATTGCGTGAGCAGTGTTTATGTAATCCATTAATAAAATAATAAGCATTAAATAAAAAAACAGGTATATGATAGAGCCTATGTTTATAACACAAGCCTGTTTTTATTATAGTTATTCTTTTTATTGTTATTTTTTGGTTTAGTTATACAATTGGCTTATATAATTATATTTCATTTTTATTATTTTTTTGCTACAGTAAGTGTGTTTTTAATATTTAGTGCTTGATACTTTTGGAAATCCATAATATTTGTATTTCATGGCTATAAAAAGTCATCTGCATTGCAAAGTGCTTGTTCACATGTAGGATCTGGTTTTTGCGCAATTTGTACTATAATAATGCCTTCAGTTAAAGTCCAGGCCAAAACGGATTGCGAACATATCTTTACACCTTTTACTATTAAAGCACAGCATATAGGTATAATGTGTGATTTTTCAGGTGGTGACCACATAGCAGTTGTACATATGGCTTCTAAAGTCTTTACATGTAATCACTGTGATGCTATATCTTGTTTTGTTTGTGTATCCCCTTAAAGGCTACCTTAAATACTGCTTTTTATAACAATTTATTTCAAACTATACCTTACACGTAATAAAAAAGCAAATAAAGACTTACTACGTTGTAGCACATTTTCATTACGTACTAAGTATGGGAGCAGTATTTGCTTTATATAGTGCATGATATTTCTGAATACCTAAAATATTAGGTTTAGAGTATAACAAAATGTCTGGTAAAGTACATTTCTGAATATTATTCATTGGGGTTAATGTAACTTTCTTCCCTCAACACTTCCTTGGTTTACAAGGAATGCCTAGAAGAATCAGTGATTACCCTGACGCCTTCGCCGGGTGAAATATTATAAGTAGTTATGGTAGTTTAATTAGTGTAGTTGCTACATGATTATTCTTAGATTTAGTTTACAAACAACTAGTTCAAGGTAAAGCTGCTAGCAGATACCCTTGATTAACTCCTCAGTTTTATAGTGATATCTTCCAAACTTTATTAAATAGAAGTTATACTTCTTTAGAATGAGCACTTAGCAGTCCACCTAAACCACACGCATTCGTTAGCTTACCTTTACAAAGTTAGTTTTATTTCGTTTGTAGTTTATTGTGAAAGATTAGAAGTAGCTAAATTTTTTTCAACTTTTTTTATTTTTTAGTAATATAAAAAATAATTAATATATAAGGGTATTTATCTTAAAATATAAATATTCATATATATTAAGAGATATGGTAGATGGTTCTGCGTTTTGATTGCAGATCAAAAATATAAGGTTCAATCCCTTAATATCTCTAGTATGTCTATTAAGGATTTATTTATTTTTAAATATCTTTCTTATCATATAGTTAATACAAATAATATTAAATACATAACAATTTATTTAATATTATGCTGTAAAGGGATATCTCGGCAGCTACAGCGTTATTTTTCGTTTTAAGCGTGCCTAAATATTTTAGGTTCAAATCCTTTATATCCTTATTAGCACTATACACATAGTGCTAACCCAAATATAATTTATTAGTAACATATGTCTTATCACTAATAGTTAAACTATTAGTTAATAGCATGTAAGTTTACCCATTATGTGTATATATTAAAATACAAATATAACAACCAATCAAATAACCATGTTTTACACCTAAATATACAGAAAAACACATATTTTTATATCTAAGCCAGGTATTTTTACACAATTTTTTATATTTATGATTTAAAAATGATACAAGCAGCTAAAATAATAGGAACAGGATTAGCCACTACAGGTTTAATAGGAGCTGGAGTAGGAATTGGAGTAGTTTTTGGTGCATTAATAATAGGAGTGTCTAGAAACCCTAGCATAAGAGGTCAATTGTTTTCATATGCAATTTTAGGTTTCGCTTTTGCAGAAGCTACTGGTCTATTTGCTTTAATGATGGCCTTTTTATTATTATATGTAGCTTAATGTTATTAAAAGAATTCTTTTTTTAGCTTAAAACAAAGTATTACATTCATATAACAAATTATGATAGATAAAACAGGTATAGTTTACTGTTTAATTATTATAAATAACAGACTTTTTTTTTTAATTTATTTAGTTAATTTATTGTACATAGCAATAGCGAAGCAAGTAATATTATCTTGAATAAATTAAAAAGTAATTATCCTTACCTTATTTAATAAGATAGAAGCTAAAGAAGTGCAAGATTTCTGCTAATAAAAGTTATAAATTTTTATTACTAGTTGTGTTGCCTAAAGTTAGCATAAAGGAATATGGCAGATAGTTCTGCGTATTATATTTTAATCTTTTTTCCTTTTTTTTAGGAGGGGTCGAAAAGTATGAGATTCAATATCTCTATGTTTCTGTTATATAGTGTTTATTAACTTTATCATATTTAAACAAAACAAATAAATAAATGAATTTATCTATTATACTTTTTTTAATAGGAATATTAGGTTTTGTTCTAAATAGAAAAAACATAATATTAATGCTTATTTCTATAGAAATAATGCTATTAGCAATTACGTTCTTAGTATTGGTAAGTTCACTTAGCTTTGATGATATATTAGGCCAAACATTTGCTATATATATTATAGCAATAGCTGGTGCTGAATCAGCCATAGGTCTAGGTATTCTAGTTGCTTTTTACAGATTAAGAGGTAGTATTGCCATAGAATATAAATAATGTATCTAGCTATAATCACTTTACCTATATTAGGATCCTTATTTTCCGGTTTATTTGGTAGAAAAATAGGTGTTAGCGGAGCACATTTGATAACATGTACATGTATAATTACAACAACTTTATTAGCAATTGTGGCTTTTATTGAAGTAGGTTTAAATAATATACCTGTGACTATAAACCTTTTTAGATGAATAGATAGTGAATCACTTAACGTTTTATGGGCTTTTCATTTTGATAGTTTAACTGTTTCTATGCTTATACCTGTATTAATAGTTAGTTCACTAGTACACGTCTATTCTATAGGATACATGAGCCACGACCCACACAATCAACGATTTTTTAGTTATTTAAGTTTATTCACCTTTATGATGATTATACTTGTAACTGCAAATAATTTTTTATTAATGTTTGTTGGTTGAGAAGGTGTAGGAGTTTGTTCATATTTACTAATAAGTTTCTGATTTACTAGAATAGCTGCAAATCAAAGTTCTTTATCAGCTTTTTTAACTAACAGAGTGGGTGATTGTTTTTTTACAATAGGTATGTTTACTATATTATGATCGTTTGGTAATATCGAATATAGTACAGTATTTTCACTAGCACCCTTTGTTAATTTAGATATTGTTACAATTATTGGTATATGTTTATTTATAGGTGCTATGGCTAAAAGTTCACAAGTAGGGTTACATGTTTGATTACCTATGGCTATGGAAGGTCCTACACCTGTTAGTGCTTTAATTCACGCAGCTACTATGGTTACTGCAGGGGTATACTTATTAATGCGTGCAAGCCCTTTATTAGAGTATAGCTCAACTGTATTAATGTTATGTTTATGGTTAGGTGCTGTAACTACTGTCTTCAGTAGCCTTATAGGTTTATTCCAACAAGATATTAAAAAAGTTATTGCTTACTCTACTATGAGCCAATTAGGAATGATGGTCATAGCAGTAGGATTATCTTCATATAATGTAGCTTTATTTCATTTAGTAAATCATGCTTTTTATAAAGCATTATTGTTCTTAGGTGCAGGTGCTGTAATACACGCAGTAGCTGATAACCAAGATTTCCGAAAATATGGGGGATTAAGACCATTCTTACCTTTAACTTATTCTGTAATGTTAATAGCAAGTCTAAGTTTAGTTGCTTTTCCTTTTATGACTGGGTTCTATAGTAAAGATTTTATATTAGAATCAGCTTATGGACAGTTTTACTTCAGTGGAACAGTTGTTTATTATATAGCAACTATTGGTGCTATGTTTACTACTCTATACTCTGTAAAAGTTTTATATTTAACTTTCTTAACTAACCCTAATGGACCTTCTGCTAACTATAGTATTGCTCATGAAGGTGATATATTTATGAGTTTACCTTTAATAATATTAGCCGTATTCTCTATCTTTTTTGGTTACATAACTAAAGATATTTTTATAGGATTAGGTTCAGGGTTTTACGGTGACAATAGTTTATTTATCCATCCTACACATGAAATAATGTTAGATACAGAGTTTGCTGTACCTACTATATTTAAATTATTACCTCTTATATTTACTGTTACTTTAAGTGTATCAGCTATTGTTATTTCAGAATTTTTACCTAAATTACTTATTAGTTTCAAATTTTCTAGATTAGGTTATAATATATTTGGGTTCTTCAATCAACGTTTCTATATTGAACTTTTCTATAATAAATACATAACAGGTTTAATTTTAGATATGGGTGGTCAAACAACTAAAGTAATAGATAAAGGAAGTGTAGAATTATTAGGTCCATATGGTTTAGAAAAAGGTTTAATAAACTTAAGCAGAAATATAGCTAGCTTGGATACTGGTGTTATTACTAGTTATGCTTTATATATTTTAATTGGTTTTATTTTCTATTTTTTAATACCTTATTTAGCTATTTTTGACAACAGTTTATTTTTATTAACTTTATTATCGTTATTTAGTGTTATAAGTTCTGATAAAGGATCTAGCGTTATTAAATCTATTAATAAAAGTAATTCAGCTAGGATCTAGTGGAACTAATAATACTATTTTCGCGATAATTTAATATAATTAAGCCTATTAATAATATATTATTTAGGATTTAATAAAAATTTCTTTAGTACGGGTTTATTCGTACAGGTTTATTTGTACCTAGTTAATTATTACCTTTTTTAATTTTAGAAAAGGTTTTTAACTTAACCCTGGCAAAAGATTATACTATAGTAATACATTTACTATAGTATAACAGCGTATATTGGAATATTTGTCTTACATTACATAGCTAAAGTTGTCTTAGGTTAAGTATATTTGCCCTTGTTTTTATGTTTTATACATATTTATCCCCTTAAAAGTACATTACTTAGTTTTTTCCTTAGCCTATGTTGCTTACTCTTTTATTAATACCCTTGTTAGGAATATTTGCTATTTCTACGTCTAATGTTTATATACGGGAAACCTCCCTGCAATCTAGTTCTTTAAAAACCATAAACATTAAAAATATAGCTTTATTTACATCTTTTGTTAATCTTTTTGTTTCTTTAATTATATTTATATTGTTTGATTTTAGTAGTAATCAATTTCAATTCGTTCAAGAATATCATGAAGTAAGTTCTTTTGATTTTTATTTAGGTTTAGATGGTTTATCTATATACTTTGTATTATTAACTACTATAATTACTCCTATTGCTTTATTAAGTAATTGAACATCTATTACTGAAAACGTTAAATCTTTTGTTATTATTATTTTATTATTAGAAACTTTATTATTGACAGTATTTTTAGTATTAGATATACTATTATTTTATATTTTCTTCGAAAGTATATTACCTCCTTTATTTATATTAATAGGATTATTTGGATCAAGTAATAAAGTAAGAGCTAGTTTTTACTTATTTTTATATACATTATTTGGTTCATTATTTCTATTGTTATCTATATTAAGCATGTCTTCTATTATGGGTACTACTGATTTTGATGCATTATATAAGACTAATTTTAATTTTTCTACTCAACTTTTTTTGTTCTATGGTATTATAATAGCATTTGCTGTGAAAACTCCAACTATTTTCTTAAACACTTGATTATTAAAAGCTCACGTAGAGTCTCCTTTAGCTGGTAGTATAATCTTAGCTGCTATTGTTTTAAAATTAAGTTTATATGGTATATTTAGACTTATATTACCCCTATTACCTAAAGCTTCTTTAGAATACACATACATAATTTATCTTATAGGTATTATAACTATTATATATGCTAGTTTTAGTACTTTAAGAACTATAGATGTTAAAGAGCTTATAGCTTATAGTTCCGTATCACACGCCGCTGTATACCTAATAGGTGTATTTAGTAACACAATACAAGGTATAGAAGGTGGTATAGCCTTAGGGTTAGCACACGGTTTTGTATCTAGTGGTTTATTTATTTGTGCTGGAGGTGTATTATACGACAGATCTGGTACAAGATTAATAAGTTTCTATAGAGGTATGGCACAAATAATGCCTTTATTTTCTATATTATTCTTTATCTTGTCTTTAGGAAATTGTGGTGTACCTTTAACTCTTAATTTTGTAGGGGAATTTATGTCTCTTTATGGTGTATTTGAAAGATTACCTTTATTAGGTGTTTTCGCTAGTTCATCTATTGTCTTTTCTGCTGCATACACAATATATATGTTCAACAGAATAGCTTTTGGTGGATCCTTTACTAAATTCTTTGAGGCAAACATTAGTGATGTAAATAAACGTGAATTCTTTATTTTACTAGTATTAATACTGTTTACTGTTGTATTAGGAATATATCCTGCTCCAATATTAGATGGTTTACATTACTCTGTTTCTACATTAATATACTCTAACATAAGCTTATAATTAGAATTATTGGGTTTAACTTTTTTAGTGTACCTATTTCTATTTTACAAGCCTTACTGTTAATTTAAATAAATGTATTTATTAACAAGGTTATATAGGCAACACCATGTCTGACAGTCGCAAATAACTCATTATCGTTTATACGGTATATGCGCAATGTACATTGCGCATAAGACATGGTGTCGTAGTATAATATCTATCTTACATTAGATAGACAACTTTCATTATTTATCTTGATAATTTATTTATATAGAAAGATAACTAATTTTCATGTAAAAAAGCTACAATATAATAAAACAGAGAATATCCGATTTGAACGGATGATAGCTATTAACTATAGTAATTTTCAAGATTACCGCCTTAGACCAACTGGGCTAATACTATTTTTATACATTAAATAGAAATAATCGGGCTGTTTAATTGATAAGCTTTAAACTTCCTTGACTTAAAATACATTCGTTCAATTCAAAAATTTTATTTATAGCCTATGCTTAAGTTTTATACGTTTGTATAGCGGTGTGCTTTTTACAAATAATGAACAAGGATTAATTTGTTTATTTTTTTTTAAGTGTTGACTAAATACTTATCATATAAACTTTTTAAGTATGTTTTTCTTGTTTATATGAAAACAAGTACTAAATATCTTGTATTTATATTATACTAATTCTTTGCTTTGCTCTATATATAAAATGTATAAGCTAGGTTTACACTCAACGGCCATAGGCTAATGGTAAACCTTTTCTCTTCCAAAGAAATTTTGTCGATTCGAATTCGACTGGCCGTAGGTATTATTACACTTTTTCCCCTGCTTTATGCTAAATATCCTTATATATTTTTATCTTTTATTAGAAAACAAATTTAACCTATATTAAGAATTTTAACCTCTAAAGGATTTTAATATTTCTTTTTTATAAACTTAAACACGGTAAATTTCAAAAATTCATACTAAAAAATATGCCACAATTAGTTCCTTTTTATTTTATCAATCAAGTTAGTTTTGCTTTTATATTACTTATAATTATGATATACGTATTTTCTAAATACATATTACCTAGATTTGTACGTTTATTTATCTCACGTGTTTTTATTTCACAGTTATAATATATTTAAATTAGTGTGATTATAGTAATTTTATTTGGTTCATCCATATAATTTACAATAATCACACTTTATTTGTATATGCAAACCATAGTATATATATTTTTAGTACCCTTTTTTTTATTCCCCTAGTATAAATCTTTATTTTGGTCCTTTATTTTAATTTTTCTTTATATTTAATACCTTAAATGGGTAACAAATTAGAAGAAGCAAATGTACTAGCAAATTAATACGCATAAATCCTTAATAAATTAAAAATATGCAGAATAATATTACAAATCTATTTTTTACAATCAGCCCCTTGGACCAATTTGAAATACGTAACTTAATAAGTTTAAACGCCCCTATATTAGGTGACTTTAATTTATCTTTAACAAACATTGGATTATACTTAAGCATATCTGGTTTTATTATATTAAGTTTAAATGTATTAACTAATAATTACAATAAAATAGTAAGCAATGGTTGATCTATTAGTCAAGAATCTCTATATGCTACTATACATAGTATAGTAACAAACCAAATAAACCCTATAAAAGGACAAATATACTTCCCTTTTATATATACTTTATTTATATTTATTTTAATTAATAATTTAATAGGTATGGTGCCTTATAGCTTTGCTTCTACAAGCCATTTTATATTTACTTTTTCACTTAGTTTTACTGTAGTGTTAGGTGCTACTATACTTGGTTTCCAAAAACATGGTTTAGAATTCTTTTCTTTATTAGTACCAGCAGGTTGTCCTTTAGCTTTATTACCTTTATTAGTATTAATCGAATTTATATCTTACTTATCTAGAAATGTTTCATTAGGACTTAGATTAGGTGCTAATATTTTAAGTGGTCACATGTTATTAAATATTTTAGCAGGATTTACGTACAATATTATGACATCTGGATTTATCTTCTTCTTTTTAGGTTTAATACCTTTAGCCTTTATTATAGCCTTCTCAGGTTTAGAATTAGGTATTGCATTTATACAAGCCCAAGTTTTTGTTGTTCTTACAAGTAGTTACATTAAAGACGCTTTAGATTTACATTAATACAAAATGCTTAAATAAGTCTTAAGTACTATTTTTTATAGTTACTTACTTTTAAATTTTAATATAGCATCATAGTTTTAATTGTACTTTAAGTATTACTTTGTCGCCTATGTTTATAACACAAGCCTTTTTCAGTTGGAGATTAAGCTTATCCCTTTTAACACTCATTTTCTTATAGATTAATATTAGTTATACATTAATATTTTTAATGTAGAAGATTTAAGGAATAGTTAGTAGAAATAATACTTAAGAGTTTATTTTTATAGATATATATTAAATTACGACGCTAAATACAAACTAAATGTAATACAACCTTTCACCTATTTTTGTAAATCTTAACCTATATAACTTAAAGACCTTAAGGATTTTAATCCTTTATATTTTTAATCATAGTATATGATAGTTTAATACTATATACTCTATAGTGTAGAATTTTTTTTAACAAAAAATAGTATATGGTTTTTAGTTTCGTCAATTAGCTATTAATTGCTTTAACGTTTGCATGTGTAAAGGTTTTATCGCTCGTTCTACAATATTTTTGGCTTTTTTATATTTTTTGTGTTACCGATAGTTTGTGTGCTATATTAAAGTATAGCCTAGGAAAGTCCGATGCTTATTAAATAATAACACAAAGTAAATGAGTGTATAGTTAAAGCCAGGGTATTACACAGAAAATATTAAATCTTTTTCTACCACAAAAAATTGTAGATATATGTATATGGTAAATTTATATTTTACTTTTGTTAGTATATTATTGCAATATACCTTTAACTAAAAATGTTTTCAAATATTTTTATTATAAACAGTAAAAAAGGTATTGCGAACTTACACGCCCATTGTTAAGCCTTATTTTAGACTAATGACTATAACAGGATCCGGCTTAATGGTATCCAAAAATATAAAAAAAGTAATATTATATAATAGTAACGTAATAGTCAATAGCTATGTAATAAAATAGTTGTAAATATAGCACATAAGTTTGCTTATTTGTAGTATTCATAGCTACCCATTTTTCTTAGTTTTATTATAACATGTGCATTATATTTTTACATATAAAATCGTTTTCAAATATTTTTATGATATACAAGTATTAAGGTTAATCTATTGCTTATGTATAGTATATAGTACGGACTTATAGTAATGGTGTAGATGATAAAAATTTTTTTTTAACTTATACTTAAAATTTTCCTTTATTGGGTTTATCATTTACATCATTTATTTTCTTCGAGTTTGATGATGGCTCTGAATGAACGCTGTCCAAATGCTTGACACATGCTAATCGTACGTCTAATTTAAGATATATTAAGTCCAATATAAGGTCTTTATGATCAAATAATTGACTTATTGTTTTTTTCATTAGAAGTGGTGTACAGGTGAGTAAATAACATGGTGGCTGCCTTAAAGTAGGGTTAATAAATACCCTATAACTAATAAAAGGAAATACTTTCCGCTTTAAGAGGACAAACTTTGTTTCGGATAGGTAGTAGTTAAGGTAATGGCTTAACTAGCTTAAAATTCCGTAGTCGAGGCTGAGAGGTCGATCGATCACATTGGGTCTGAAAAAACCCCAATACGTTTTGTACAGCAGTGGGGAATATTGGTCAATGGCCTAACGGCTGAACCAGCAACTTGGGGGAATGTATAGCCTATTCTATAGGCTAGCTATAACGGTTAAATAGTAATTTTATTATTATTTAAGGTTTATACTGGTATTCTATTTGTTTTAAATTAACCTGATTTATCAGGTTTTTTTCTTAACACCTAAAATAAATAATTTATTATTTAAGTTTACTTTGTTGTTTTATATTAGAAATCTTATTTTTATTTTCTAATTATTAACTGGGTTTAACTCAGGCTGACGGTATAGTAGCGATTTTGTCGCATAAAGTTCTAGATATTTTAATATGGTTGATTATGACAATCAAATATCTATTTGTCTTGACCAAATTACGTGCCAGCAGTCGCGGTAATACGTAAAAGACTAGTGTTATTCATCTTTAATAGGTTTACAGGGTACCTAGACGGTAAATTTGATCTTAAACAAGATATCTTTTTACTAGAGTTTTATATGAGGAGGTGAGTATTTGTGGAGTAGAGTTGAAATTCTTTGATCCCATAACGACTGGTAAAGGCGAAAGCAACCTTTTATGTAATAACTGACGTTGAGGGACGAAGGCTCGGGTCGCGAACAGGATTAGATACCCTAGTAGTCCAAGCAGAGAATTATGAATGCCATGGGTTAGATATTTATTTGGCCTATAAATGAAAGTGTAAGCATTTCACCTCAAGAGTAATGTGGCAACGCAGAAACTGAAATCATTAGACCGTTTCTGAAACCAGTAGTGAAGTATGTTATTTAATTCGTAGTTACGCGAAAAACCTTACCACAATTTGAATATTATATTAATCTTTCGTAATTCTTTTCATGTAAGAGATACCTTTTTCTTGACGTAAGTCTAAATAAAGGTTTGAAAGATTAATATATTACAAGCGTTGCACGGCTGTTTTTAGTTAATGTCGTGAGATATTGGTTTGCTCCTTTAAATTAACGGAAGCCCTTGCTTTATTTGTATCTTATTATGATAAATAAAGCAGTTCGCCTGGATATGGGTTTGATAACAGGGAATAAGACGAGTCATCATGGCCTTAATGTTGTGGGCGATAGACGTGCCACATATGCCTATACAAAATGATGCGATAATGTGAATTTGAGCTAATCTAATTAAAATAGGATATAACAAGGATTGTAGTCTGAAATTCGACTACATGAATAAGGAATTACTAGTAATCGTGAATCACCACGTCACGGTGAATTTAATCTCAGATAGGTACTTACTACTCGTCAGGCGCTGAAAGAAGTATGTGCAATAAGTTTGGCCTATTATAATTCATTTACTCTAGATTATTACTTCTAGTTATTTTTATGGTAGGTCTTCGTATGCGTGACTTTGATTGGTGTTAAGTCGAAATACGGTTCGTGTAGTGGAAGTTGCACGGGATTGATTAATATTAACAATACATAAGTTATACATATAGAAATATATGTATATTATATATATAGAAATATGTATATATTATATATATATTTATGTTTATTATATAAATATATATATAAAGGAAGGTTCCGTTTGATGGTATGGCGGGTTGAGCTGTAAACTCAGTAGCAATGCGCTGTCGAAGGTTCGAGTCCTTTTCTTCCTAAAATATATACATAAATATTGCAAATATTTTGTTGTTTTATACATAAGTATACACAAATATACTAAAGTAACTCTGAGTTAATTTAACACTTGTTTTTTTCGCATAATATAAAAAGATCTTTTTAATTAATTTTATTTTACTTCATTGGTTAATTCTTAACTTTACAATAGTATTTGTTTAAATAATATGCAGGGAATATTGTTTGCACCTGAGTAGGCATAGATTTTACTCTATACCTATTTAGCCTTTATAGCTCAACGGTAGAGCGAAATACTGTTAATATTTATATACATGTTCGATTCATGTTGAGGGCTAGGTAAACCTTTTTATTTATACATATTTTATATATTTAGCATATTTTTATGTATTTAAGGATTTTGGTTCTATAATTATGTGTCATATTGCCCTTAGTTATTTTTATAACTTGTTACAACTTTATATAACTTTGTTTTATTTAAAGTTTAACAACTTCTAAGTTAATTACACTTAAAAGTGTCTTTTATATTCAAGTTCTTGTTTAGTATTTTTTTTTGATTTAAATATGAATAGTCTTTTTGTTTTCAGTGAAATTTATACTAATGGTTATAGGGTAGAGGCCTTAGACATTATATCCTTATTTGCAGTCTTGTGCGGTATATTAGTTATTGTTATTAAAAACCCTGTTGTATCTGTATTATTTTTAATAGGTTTGTTTTTATGTATTGCTAGCTATCTTAGTCTGCTAGGGTTAAACTTCATAGGTTTATCTTATTTACTTGTTTATGTTGGTGCTGTTTCCATATTATTTCTTTTTATTTTAATGTTAATAAATGTTAGAGTAAGTGAACTTACAGGAAATCCAAGTAATAGTATACCTTTAGCTATATTTATTTGTCTTTCTTTTAGTTACCCTGTTAACCAAATATTACCACATAGTATCGCCTCTTTTAATAGTTCTATTTTTAACTTCAATACTACATTATCTAATCTATTAGATAATAAATTTAATTTTTTATATAATTTATTTAACTCCAACGGTGTAGAGTTAGATAATGGAGGTGTATCCTATGTAACTAGTAAAATATGAGATGGTAATCTTGCAGAAACTAACCATATAACAAGTATAGGTAATATCATGTATACTAGCTATAGTATATGATTAATCTTAACATCTGTAATTTTATTATTAGCAATGGTAGGTTCTATAGTTATAACTATTAAACAAAAAAATTAAAAAAAAATAAATTTTAATATATATTTTAACCATAATCGGGTTATTTTTACAAAAATATAAATATTTTTTAAGGGTTTAAAAAATAAATAAAAACGCTAGTCCCTTTAGAGGGGCCATACTAATAGACATATAAATAAAATTTGTATACTTCCTGTTTAAATTTACTTTACTTGTCTTTAGATATCACATTTATTTAATATTTTACTAGGCCTAAAGTATTTAGAAGACGTGTTAGTTCAATGGTAGAATATGGCGTTTCGGCCGCCCTAATACAGGTTCAAGTCCTGTACACGTTTTGTTTATATATGTTTTTATATACACTTAAATTTTTATTAGTACTGTGCCCAATAGAAGAGATTAGCTTAATGGTAGAGCAACCGTTTTACACACGGTAGGTTAGGTGTTCAAGTCACCTATTTCTTAATTTGCCCTTTATAAACTATATATTACACGGTTATTTGTTATTTTAAACTTATGGTAAAAAATACATGTAAAAAGCAGATTTAAATTGTTTGGCTAGAGAATCTACTAGGTTTATTAGACGGATAAAGGCCATGTTACAGAGATCTTAGTTTAATGGTAAAATACGAGACTTTTAATCTTTGTTATATGGGTTCGAATCCCATAGATCTTATGGTTATAAATATTTAATCTGGCTTTTTATTTTTTAATTATTAATTATACTTCCTTAATTTAATGAGCATAAACATAGCAAATATAAATCTATTTTATATATGATATACGAATAATATAATGACAAACTTAACCCGTAGTAATTTTCAAGCACATCCTTATCATTTAGTATCGCCTTCGCCTTGACCTTTATTTACTTGTATATCACTATTAGTGTTAACTACTACTGGTGTATTAGCTATGCATAGTTTCAATAATGCCAGTGCTTTTTTAGCTATGGCTTTTTTAACTGTTATTCTATCAATGTCTTTTTGATGACGTGATGTTATCAGTGAAGGTACTTATCTAGGTAACCATACATTAGCCGTACAAAAAGGGTTAAATATGGGAGTAGCATTATTTATAGTTTCAGAAGCTTTATTCTTCCTGGGTATTTTTTGAGCTTTCTTTCATAGTGCTTTATCACCTACTATAGAACTGGGTGCACAATGACCACCTATGGGTATAGAAGCTCTTAACCCGTTTGAATTACCTTTACTTAATACTGTTATTTTATTATCTTCTGGTGTTACTGTAACATATGCTCATCATTCTTTAATACAAGGTAACAGAAGTGGAGCCTTAAATGGTCTAGTAGCTACTGTAATATTAGCTTTAATTTTTACCGGTTTCCAAGGTATAGAATATACAGTTTCTTCTTTCACAATTAGTGACGGTATTTTTGGGTCTTGTTTTTACTTAGGTACGGGATTCCACGGTATTCATGTAATGATAGGTACAGCCTTTATCGCAGTGGGTTTATGAAGAGTTTTAGCTTACCACTCTACAGAAAACCATCATCTAGGACTTGAGTCAAGTATATTATACTGACATTTCGTTGATGTTGTTTGGCTTTTCTTATTTATATCTATATACTACTGGGGTTCATAGTCTAAAATTTAGATTACAACCATATAGCAAGAGTTGCTATATAGATTATAAAATCCTTAGATTAAACATTAAAACTAGTGCGTTAAAGTTTAATTTATATTTATAGTGTAAATAGTTGTAAGTATATTCGGTTAATTACTTAATATATTTATAATAATTTACACTCAACGGCCATAGGCTAATGGTAAACCTTTTCTCTTCCAAAGAAATTTTGTCGATTCGAATTCGACTGGCCGTAAAATATAATATAAGGGTAAGGGTCAATTTCTTAATTGGTAAAGAACTTTCTTGTCAAGGAAGCGTATATCGGTTCGAACCCGGTTTGACTCGTATAAATTTAATATAATATTATATGCTATTAATTATGCCCTATTTGTGTATAATCCTATACAAATAAGTACAAAAAAAATTTTAAAGGAAAAGTTGTTATTGGTAAAACAAGATATTTGCTAAATATTGTGCTATGCACCTGGATGTTCGAGTCATCTCTTTTCCGTTATTTATAGTATAGGCATACTGCTCTGTTTCTTGCTTTGCATATACTAAGTTATATTATATTTTTACGTTTAAAATTTTTTTATACTTTAAGGATTAAAGAGCATAGTTTAATTGGCAAAACTTGAATCTCCAAAGTTCACTTTTTCAGTTCAAATCTGAATGCTCTTGGGTTTAAATTAAAATAAAAAAACCTTAAGGCATAGTCTTTAGGCAAATTTTTATACCCTGTAAAAGTATTTATAAAGAGCATAGTTTAATTGGCAAAATCGGAAGCTTCAAACTTCTCATTATCAGTTCAAATCTGATTGCTCTTGTAATTTTTCTGCTACGTACCGTATTTTAGTAAAAAATAAAAGTATAAGATCCTTTAGCTTAATTGGTAAAGCGCTTTGTTGATAACGAAGTGAGTGAAGGTTCAAATCCTTTAGGGTTCACTTATTGCACATTATTTACACTATATTTATTATTATGCATTATAGAGAATTAGCCCAGTTGGTCTAAGGCGGTAATCTTGAAAATTACTATAGTTAATAGCTATCATCCGTTCAAATCGGATATTCTCTGTTTTATTATATTGTAGCTTTTTTACATGAAAATTAGTTATCTTTCTATATAAATAAATTATCAAGATAAATAATGAAAGTTGTCTATCTAATGTAAGTATAAATAAAATATTGCTAAAAAAAGGTAATATTAAAACGATTTCCAAGTTTATATTTGTAAAAAATATGTGTAACAGGTTAAAGTCTAATGGTTGGACACTCCGTTTGGGTCGGAGATCTTCTTAGTTCGAATCTAAGTAACCTGAAATATAGGATAACAAATACTATATTAATATTAAGTATTTTTTATGTAAATACTAACTTACGCACCGTATAGTAGTAATGTGATTGATAATAAAATAACCTTTCTACACTTAAGAGAATATTTAAAAATAACTATTTTTTGTGTAGAAAAGTATATAAAGAAACTATTAGGGATACCTGGCTATATATTAAAGAGAGTTTTATTAATTTGGGGGTGCGATCTTTAAAGTTTGATACCTTTAATGCGACTTACCATGTACTCTTAGAGAAATTCAATAATAAACGTAGTGAACTAAAATATTATAGTAACTACAGGAAAATAAATCAAACGAGATTCTATGATTAGTGTGAATGAAAGTAGATAAAGCCTAGCAAAATTATCTTAAATTAGATTATCTTATATTAGATTTTATTAAATTAGATTATTGTTTAACAAGTAAAATGGGCACAACCTGTTTGAATTTAAAGGGGAACCTTCCTCTAAGGCTAAATATAATATATAAGCGACAGCGTATAGTACTGTGAAGGAAAGGTTTGAATTAGTAGTTTTATAAGCAGCTCGAGTATAGTTTAAATAACGAATAAGAGTGTACCTTTGGCATAATGGGTCAGCGAGTTAATGTTAGATGCGAGCAGCAATGCCTAGATAAACCAATTATGAAATAATGAACTAGTATCTAAAATTAGACCCGAAGCCTAGTGATCTTACTACAGTCAGGCTTATAAAAGGCCGAACGGGTTATCGTTGTAAAGATATCCGAAGAACTGTGGTAAGTTAGTGAAAGACAATACTGACTAGGATAGCTGGTTTTCTGCGAAACCTATATAAGTAGGTAATTCAAGTTACATCTTAGCAGGTACAGAACTGTGATCTCAGGCAACTTATAACGTACTATTTAGGTTTAAGGCCCTTAAAAGCCTTAGACCTTTATACTGTTAATTTTGCATATATCGGGCAACCGTGAAGGTTTTATCGGTGAGTATTCGCACTCGGAAGGGCAAAGATGAATCTTGAATAATCGGACATAGTACGATAAGGTTGTATGTCTAAAGGGAAACAGCCCAGAACAAGAGTTAAGGTTCCAAAATTATTGTTAAGTGAAATTAAGGAAGTTTATATCTTATACGACTAGGAAATAGGCTTAGAAGCGGTCATTTTTTGAAGATCTCGTAACAGAGCACTAGTTAAGTAAATAATTTTTATTGTGGTTTAATTTAGTTTACTAGATTATTCTATACTTTTAATTTGTACTTTTAGTACTTTTTACATTGATAATAGCGCCGAAAATTTAACGGATCTAAACAATATACCGACACCTTGTCCATGAATTAGAATAATTTATTTTATTCTTTTTATGGGGTAGCGGAACGTTGGGTATACGTAAGGGTTATTCTTTTTAAGAATAATTTTAAAACACCCCAAGTGAGAATGCTGACATGAGTAACGAAAAAGGGGGTCTTAAATAGTGCATCTAATAAACTTAATAGATGAGGATCCTATTGATGACCAGTACCCTCGCCTAAAGCTTATGGATTTTATAAAGTAACGGCCTCTAAGTTTATCAACCTAAAGGATTAAACGATGAGAAAATCTTTGTTACATAGTTACAACCTTGTTCTGTAAAGACAATGCTTATCAATACCCTAATACGCACTTCAAACTAATTATGATAAGAGGTGTAGGTTCATAATGTTGTATAACATAACTGTATTTGTGTTTACAATTGAAATTTGTTAAAGTCATATTTAACTTTTTTTACCTTGACTATTTTAGGATTGACTATATTTATTCCCCATAAATTCAAAATTTATAGGGTTTAATTATATCATTAACGTATTTAACGAGTAAAGTGAAATGGGTTCTGGAAAAACAGTAACAGTCTTGTATCATTCTGAATATGACCGCTCAGATATTTATTGATATTTGACTAGATAAGAACCGTACCTAGAAACTACCACAAGTAAGCTAGTAGAGAATACGAAGGCGTTTGAGTGAACAATCATTAAGGAACTCGGCAAACTAGCTACCGTAACTTCGGGATAAGGAGAGCCATTCCTCCTGTTTATGGCTTTGTATATATTAATAAGACAAAGTTATATCAGGTAAAGAATAGGAAGCATGGAATAGTGTTGTACGACTGTTTAATTAAAACAAAGCACTCTGCAATAAGATAATAAATCAAAGTATTGAGTGTGATATCTGCCCGATGTCGGCTGGTTAACGGATTTGCTAAGCTGACTAATATAAGCTTGGCTTTGAAGGAAACCCCGATCAATGGCGGCCTTACCTATGAGGGTCCTAAGGTAGCGGAATACCTTGGCCGTTAAATGCGGTCTTGCATGAATGATTTAACGATACAACAGCTGTCTCAATGATTGGCTCAGTGAAATTGGAATAACTGTGCAGATACAGTTTACCTCTAGTTAGACGAGAAGACCCTATGCAGCTTTACTGTTGCTAGTTATTGAACATGATATAATGTAATTTTAGAGTAAAAGGTAGTAGTTGATACACAGTTGAAACACCTTTATTATGTTTATCATGTTGGTAGACTTGGTCTACGTCAGATTAGCCTTAGATACCTTAGTGTTGAGCTTATATAAGTAAGTGCATATACGGGTGTTTTTCAGGTGAAATGATTAACCCTTTTTTTTAAGGGGACAATTGCTAGGAGGCAGTTTATGCGGGGCACAGATCCCATAAAAAGTACCTGGGTGTATCCAAAGTTAATTTTGTAAAATTACCATAATTAAATTATGGTAATTAAATATATATGTATTGTATGTTTAATATTTAATTTTTTTATTGAGTATTAATCCTATAAATAATATGTATTTTTTTAATTTTTAGTATGTTATTTGGTATAGCAATAGGCTATAACTAATCCAATTATGTTTCTATTGAGTTAGAACTAATAAATTTTATCCAAGTAAGATTTTAACTATATGGAAAATAGTTGTAATTAAAATAATTAAAGGCTACTAGCCGTAGGCCTAATATAGTAACCCAGCAAATTTAAGTAGCTAAAATGGTTATTATAGTCTACATTCTTTTCTTATATTTATATATTAAAAATGTAGATAAGCCGAGTTTAATGTTTTTATTTATATTGTTAGTAGGTTAATTTATTAGTATTTTTACTATAAATGAAGCCAATAGATTAATAATATAATTATGTTTGTTACTTGTCAAGTTTAATGGCTTAATCTTGCTTTACTGTCTGACTTACACGTCTATCAGTCGCGTAAGCGGGGCATATGATCACAAGATGCAGAAAGGAAAGGTCTTGGATTTTTGAAAAAGCTACGCTAGGGATGTTAGTCCTCCATTGTTTTATTGCCTTTTTATTCAGCATTTATGCGCGTTATGCTTAATAAGCATAATAAACATATTGAAATAAATAGGGATAAATCTATTGGTATTTAATTGGGATAATTTCAAGAATGGCTTATAAAGCTAACTTGAAGCGAAATTTACTTTGGCTTTTCTTAATATTTTAATTTATATTAAGATGGAAGTAAAACCGTTCAACGACTAGATGGTGAGTTATGCTAACAATACTCCATCTTTTAATACCCAACATCTTTTTTTGCCTTTATATAAAACAAAACCTAATACACTAGCTCTCCTATGTTATATAAAGAGCTTCTGTATTAGTTGTATGTTAACTCTATGAGTTAATATTACACATAAAAGCTACTTCTTCGAAGAGCTGAAAAAAAAGTACTTTAACTTAAAGTATCTTTCTTACAAGTTAGGCTATAATTTAAGTGGTTAAGATACGATAAATGTTTAATATTTTTTATTGGGCATCTGTTGTTATTTTCTATTTTTTTTTTAAGCTTAACTTTTTTCTAGGTTTAATAAAAAAAATAAATCAAGACACATTAATGAAAAAAAGAATTGAAACAATAAATATTATTACAGACCCTAATTTAAATACAGCAAATATTCCTTTAATTTTCAAAAAAAAACAAAAGAGATCTTTAATTAAATCGTTAGATTATGTACAAAATGATGTAGGTCAAACAAGACATTATCCACCTGCAGCTCAAGAATGATATAATAGTATTTATACTTATAATCAAAATTATATTAAATCTTTACCTGCTTTAGATAAAAGTCTTAGTATTTTGTTAAAGAGTTACTCTAACATGATACCCGGGAGATTTTCAACTAGAAAAGTTAAGTTATTTCTTAAAGCAAAAAAACTTAAAGGAAAACAAAAAAGATTATTAATACGAAAACTGAAAGTTAAAAGTATAATTAAACACAAACGTTTAACACCCAGACAAGTGTTTGTAGGTAAAGGTAGTTTAAAACATACTAGCGATAAAGTAACTATTACTTTATACACTTATAGTTTGTTGAAAAGATTTTTATTAAGAAAAATTAAAAGATTAATACATTTTTTATATTTCCCCCAAAAAACTTTAGTTTTGTACATAACTAAAGACTTACTTGATCCACAAGGACGTAAACTTATTTCTTACAACAGACCTTTAAGTTTACAAGAGTTTTTATATTCACCAGCAGACCATAAAATTCTGACTGAGCATGTAAAGATTAAGGTACCTAGAAAAGGTAAGCCTACACGGAAATCTATGCGTAAGGCTAAAGCTAAAGCTAGCCGCCCTACAAGATATAATGATGCAAGTAAAATGGCTAGTTATTGAATAACTTTTTACGAAGCATACCTTTCATTTACTATTTCTAATATCAAAAAAGTTACTAGACGTTTAAATATAATTATAGATTATTACGCTTTTTTAACTAAATTAGTACAAGACAAAGTATTATTTGATAAACAGAAATTAGTTATTTTTATGCCTATTGTTGCTAAATTTAAATCTTCTGAATACAGTAAAAGATTTTTCTTTAGTGTACACAAAGCAAAAAAATTATATCTGGCTCGTTTATTGAGATTTTCATGGGCTCTTTATATTAACAACCTTAAGTTCAAACACCCTACATTAGTTTCAAAACTAAAATCATTAGTTAAAAATTTATACGGTAAAAAAGTTGAGTTTAATGTTGTTGAATTAAAGAAAATGCATTTAAGTAGTGATATTTTTACTCAAGTTGTAGCTTTAAAACTGAAAAATAGAAATAATAAACTATATAAAGTATTAAGGTCTTCTTTAAGTAAAGTAAATATTCCTAATGTTAGTCGAATTAGTGAAAGATTTAGTTATTTTGATAAAGATAACTATTTACCTAACAAAATAAGAAACACTAATGTTAGCGCTATGTTTGAGAATGAAGGACTTAATAACTTTAATACAGTTTATAATAAAACTAAAGACTCTCTTAATAATTTATTATCTGGTTTCTTCCCGTCAGCGGAAATTATGGTTGATAAGGTAAAGAGTAGAACCTCTGAAAATATCTCGCCTATTTCTATTAATGATTATGTACTTAAAAATTTAAAACATTTAAAATTAGCTGGTGTAAGAGTAGAAGCTAAAGGTAGATTAACCAGACGGTTTAAAGCTCAAAGATCTGTATTTAAAATGAAATATAAAGGTGGTTTAAAAAATGTAGACTCATCATTTAAAGGATTATCAGCTGTAATGTTAAGAGGTATTGTTAAATCTAATGTACAACAGTCTATAATTAGTTCTAAAAACCGTGTGGGAGCTTATGGTATTAAAGGTTGAGTAGGTAACAAATAATATTAAGTTCTTACTTATTTATTTTTCTTGTTTTTCTCGTAAATGCTTATTATTAAATTTCGCGTTGCAATTTTATATAAATAAAAAAAAAGATGAAGAAATAGTCTGAACCATTTTATAAAAAATGGATTTATAGATTAAATAATCTATATTAACAAACTTGAACAGGCTAATTTCGTCAGGGAGTACAAATATAGGACGCAGTTTGGCACCTCGATGTCGGCTTAACTTATCCACATGGATGCAGATACTATGAAGGGTACGACTGTTCGTCGTTTAATAAGTTACACGAGCTGGGTTAAATACGTCGTGAGACAGTATGGTTTCTATCTTCTAGAGGGAATTAGAATAAAATAAGGATAGCCCCCTCGTACGAAAGGAGCTGGGTATATTAACCTCTGGTTTACCTGTTGTTTATGTGATCAATGTTATTTTCACTCAAGTAAATAATAGCATAGGCACGGCAGGAACGCTATGTTAGTTAAAGATAAGTGCTGAAAGCATCTAGGTACGAAACTTACCTTAAGATATTCTTAAATAAACGTAGTAGAACACTACGATTTTGTACTTAATGTTAAGAAAAGATAAAAAAGTTTTTAATATTAATTAAATCAACTTAAACTTATTTTGAACTAATCTAAAAAATTATAATCAAATAAGTTTGTGGTTTATTCGTACAATTAATAGGCTTTAGCTCAAAGAATTTTAATTTTTTTAGGTATAAAGTACTAATTTTAAATATAACTAAATAATTTACTATCGAAAATCCATAATACACATAAAATGAAATAAAATAACTTTATCTTAAAATAGATATAATTAGCTTAATAATAATATAGCTATAGACTTAAAATTATGCACAATAAAAAAAGGTGTTATAGTTATATTAATTAGCCTGGTTAGCATAAAAGTAATGTAGCTGTTTTGTAACCAGCTGAAGCAAGTGCAATACTTGCACCGGGCTTCTTGTATAATTAGGCCTTATAGTCAAGTGGTTAAGACATAATGTTTTCATCATTACATGCATGGGTTCGAGTCCCGTTGAGGCTAAAAAGTTTTTAATGGCTGTTCTTTTTTTTTTTACGTTAAGTAATTTATAAATATTTAAAGTATACCTTTAAGCTAATGGTTACTTTACCATTAATTTATTCTTTATTCACCATTAATTTAAGATATGTTTTGCTTACCATCTTATAAAATTATAATTTAACGCTCTACTAGTACTAGTAGATTTATTTATATATGATGTACTTAGTTAATTAATATAGCCCTTTAGTTTAATCGGTCTTTATTGTTAATTATTTATTAACCAAATATTATTTATGTTCAGCGGTAAAGGTTTGTATACTACTTTAAAATATTTTATTCATAAAAATCTTATTGTAGTAGTGCGGATTAGTGTAATAGTAACATAATTGGCTCATGCCCAATTGATAGAGGTGCAAATCCTTTGTCCGCATATCGTTAAAGGTTATAGCTTAACTGGTAAAGCAAGCTGCTCATGACAGCTGAGATGAGTGTTCAAATCACTCTGGCCTTAAGCAAAACAATAGCATATACAAGAAATACATTTGTATAAAATATAAGCGCTATAAAAATACAATAATAAAATTATATAATATTAAATCCGAGTGCTGGAATTGGTAGACAGGACGAACTTAAGCTTCGTTGATTAATGTCATAGAGGTTCAAGTCCTCTTTCGGATAATTTATTTAAATAGGTAATTATTTATTGTATCTTTATATGCGTAAACAATTTAAAGTTATAAGTGCTATATTGTGTTAAATTTTTTGTTCACATATTATAAGTAATTTTTGTTTTTATGTTAACTTAATTTAAATTGTGCCAATGCATTGCTTTCTTATTTTATTGTTTATTAATTTATGTCTAAAATAGGATTAGGGTCTGTACATATTTTTATGTAACTATCTAGGGGACATAGTTTAATTGGTAAAACTGCGATTTTGCATATCGTTATTTCAGGATCGAGTCCTGATGTCTCCATGTTATTTAAATAAGTTCGAGAAGCTCAATTGGTTGAGCGGGGTCTTGAAGCGACCTAGGCTGTAAGTTCAAATCTTATCTCGAGCAATGATTTTAAATTATATAAAGGTAGTGATGGAATTGGTAGACATGAATAGTTTAGGACTATTTGATTTTATATTTTATCCGTTCAAGTCGGATGTACCTTATAATATATATTTTAATATTATAGTGTAATACATTTTTTTAATAGCTATATGTTGTAGACTAATCGGTAAGTCATAAATTTTTGGTATTTATTATTGAGTGTTCGAATCACTCCAACATAAAGATTCATTGTTTACTTTTGTTGTATTATTTAATATTTTGCTTCGTATAAAATATGCAAAATGTTAAAGTGTAAATCAATCTTGCGCTTATACGGGGTTATACAAAATTAAGTCGTATTAAGGAACTATATATTCTTTTTACATTTTTTATATTAGGTTAAATGTTTAACCGCACGTGGTTTAAGGTAGATATAGTTCAATGGTAGAACGATTGTATGTGGCACAATATGTTCCCTGTTCAAATCAGGGTATCCACCCTTTAAACATACAAAACTTATATGATTATTAAAAAAAAAATTAAGTAAAGAGAAGATCAAATAATACTTAGAAAAATTTTAATAACACAGTTTTATGCATTATTCTAATGTGGCTATACTTGTTTCATAAGTTTTAGGGTTCATCTAGAATTAAATTATATGGTATACTAGTCATAAGCCGGTCTAAGACATATTCAAATATTATTACCTTTAAATCTAAGCCAGGATAGTTTAATCGGTTAAAACATTAATTTCATGCATTAATAATGAGAATTCGAGTTTCTCTCCCGGCTAGCTTCGAATTTTTAAATTAAAACCTAAGCTATTTTTTCTTTAATCTTTATATTTATAGTTTACCGCCTGTTTTCTGTATGCTATAGGTTAAATTTAGCTTTTTAATTTCTTATTGTTAAATAAACAATAAAAAAACTCTTATTAGCTTAATGGTAAAGCAGGATACTTCTAATATCTAGATTCAAGTTCAAGTCTTGAATAAGAATATTATTTTTAAAATTCAAGACTTGAATAATAATATTTTATGGTTTGTTTGACTTATACCGTTAAATTTTATTTAATATAAATGTTTACAATTAGTCTATGGCTGTTTAGCGTAGATAGTATAAGTATTCATACTTTAAAGTTAATTTTTAAAAGTTTATATTTATAATAACTAAAAACCCCCCTAATTACTCTATATTCAATTCTCTTTTTACTATTATCCAACTCTTTAACGAGTAGACGAGACAAATCTATATTATTTAATCGATTAACTATAACCGTTTTAATCTATTGTTTTTTATTAAGTGTCCTAGGTTTATACCTAGTTTCTCTATACCGAGGTGTAGGTCTATTAGGTGGTTTGTTCCATACAACTAGTACTACTCAAGTATTTCAAATATTTATATTTTTTATTAGCTCTAGTATAATACTATTGACTTCTTTTTATCCTAGAAAAGTTTGGGTTTCTCAATACTCATCTGTAAGTAAATTTGTTTTTCATAAATTTGTATTTTATTCTAGCAAAATAATAAATAAAATGGCCGAGCAGTTTAAAATAATAGAATATCCACTTATCATCTTGTTTGTTATAAGTGGTGCTGTGTTTTTAGTCTCTACAAGTGATTTAGTGTCTATATTTTTATCCATAGAATTACAAAGTTATGGTTTATACATACTTAGTACACTTTACCGAAATTCTGAGCTGGCTACTTCAGGAGGTCTTACTTATTTCTTATTAGGAGGTTTAAGTTCTTGTTTTATATTATTAGGTACTAGTTTATTATACACTAACTCCGGTTCTACTAGTTTAGATGGAATCTACGTTATAACTAGTATAAGCGATTTAGTTAATGAAGGTGGTCAAGATATAGGAGCCTCTGCATACACACCTTATTACATTAATTTTGCCTTTCTTATATTAAGTATAGGTTTCTTATTTAAAGGTAGTGCGGCACCTTTTCACTTCTGATCTCCGGATGTGTATGATGCTATACCAACTATTGTAACAACATTTGTGGCTATTGTAGCTAAAATTTCTATATTTATTTTCTTATTAGAATTAGTGCATTACACTAGTAATTCACTTTTTTCTTTCCAGTACAGTTGAACGTCTAGTTTATTAATTAGTTCATTACTTTCTTTAATTATAGGGTCAGTGGTAGGATTAACACAAATTAGAATAAAGAGATTGTTTGCTTATAGTACTATATCCCACGTAGGGTTCATATTATTAGCTTTAAGTATTAACAGTATTGAGTCTATACAGGCCTTTATTTTTTACTTAATGCAATACTCTATTAGTAATTTAAATGCATTTATTATACTAATTAGTATAGGTTATTCATTATATTATTATATTAATTCTACTGAAGAATACAAGGAATTAGAAGATAAAAACAATTCACCTATACAATTAATTAGTCAATTAAAAGGTTACTTTGACATAAATCCATACTTAGCTTTAAGTTTAAGTATTACTATTTTTTCTTTTGCAGGTATACCACCTCTATTAGGATTTTTTGCTAAACAGATGGTTTTAAGTGCAGCATTAGATAGCGGTTACATATTTATTACTTTAATTGCTATATTAACTAGTGTAATTAGTGCTGTATACTATCTTAATATCATAAAACAAATTTTCTTTGATAAGTCGGAGTACATTATAAACCCAGAAGTTCAAAATGTATTAATACAAGGTAGTATAGTGAAAAGCAATGTGTCTAAATTAGAAGGTAATGTATCGGAAGAAAAAGTATCTTTTAATATTAATAGTATCGTGTTATCTAGTTCTTTAACTTTAACTATATCTATTTTAACATTAATAATATTATTATTTATATTTGTCCCTCAAGAATGATTAAATTTAGCTAATATATTAGCATTAATTTTATTCAATACTTAAATGACAAGCACTACTTTCTTTTTTTTTTTTATACCGCTATTAGCTATTATATTATTAGCCGTTAATTTAATATTTGCCCCACATAATCCTTATCAAGAAAAAGATAGTGCATTTTAGTGTG
>Ga0247733_1000298_pt1 | contig 32561 bp, 30 predicted proteins | sample UWRJL043104R2_FD_180932 | JGI IMG/M metagenome (GOLD analysis project Ga0247733, IMG submission 180932) | Plant litter microbial communities from Arlington Agricultural Research Station in Wisconsin, United States - UWRJ-L043-104R-2 | ecosystem: Environmental > Terrestrial > Plant litter >...
ATGTGTATCGTGGTGTGGATGTGTATCGTGGTGTGGATGTGTATCGTGGTGTGGATGTGTATCGTGGTGTGGATGTGTATCGTGGTGTGGATGTGTATCGTGGTCGTAGTGCTGGTGTTGGAGAGAAGGGTCGTTGCTGCACCTAGGGGTTTTATAGGGCAAAGGTGGGTAGTAACTGTTGGTCATGTGTAGCGGATGACAGCAGAGGGTAGGTGATGTGTAGGGCATGACTGCAGAGGGTAGGTGATGTGAGGGAGTAAGGGCGAGAGTGAGCGGGAGAAGGTCACAGGTATGAATGTGGGCGCTTCCATGGCCGTGCCAGGCCTGGAGACGGTGTACAGGAAACGGGAACGGGTCACGGATCTGGAAAACGGGGAACATGACGAGAGATAGGAATCAGCAAAGACATGTCATTTCATGATGACTAGGTATTGGTTTTAAGGAAAAAGCGTAAAAGCGTAAAGTGTACGAATAAGTGTGCTGTTCACAGCTCACTGTAGAATGTAGATAGGGTATACCGCATCTCAAGCAAGGGCTCCACCAAGACGACCACCATATCAAAGCAAATTCGACCTTCACAACTCATCTTTCCTCCATGCCTCGGTACTCGTAGGCCTCCTCACATCCTCAAATTCTTCTTCCTCCGCCTCCGGTTTCTCCACAATTTCCACCTCATCTTCGATACTCACGCCTTTCGTGGGGCCATCGCTGTCTTCATACCACGCATTCTCGGCCCAGTCGATGATCTGCTCCTTCGCATGCTCGCCCATGGAATAATATCCTGGGTTGTTCGCGGGCTCGAACATGGCCATATGCGCCAATGTCTCGGCCTCAGCCTTGTCGTTGACGGCTGGGATGAAGAAATTCTTCAATTCGCCCTTGGGCAGATTGCAGAACGTGCGGTCTCTTCCGAAGACCTTGCCAGTCCAGGAAGATGTGCCCTGATTGTCGACGGCGCGGCCGAGCGTGGTGTGGATGTTAGTGAAACCAATATCCCGCGTGTTCGATAGCTTCGTGATATTGGCGAGTCGCTTCTTCATTTCTTCCGGGCGCGCGAGAGACCCTACGAATTCGAGATGGGACGTCGCCCACGTCAGGCCCTCGGTGATCTGATCCCTCTTCATATACGCTGCCGCGCCTCCTGCTGCGACGGCCCCTGCAGCGCCCGCGAACAAGGCAACACGGCCGTACCGCTGCCAGAGCGGCGTCGACGCAGCATCGGCATTCGCATCGCTGACGGATCTGGCCGCTGAGGGCGCGGGCAGCATCTTGCTTGCGTCCACGGCACCACTCTGTGGGTTCTTGTTCCCCCAAAACGCGCCGACGGCACTGTTGTACGCCGAGTACGCCGAGCTGGCAGTGTTCCAGTGCTTCTCCGCGCCATGAGCAACAACGCCAGGTGCGATACCGAGATAAGGCGTATCAAAAGCGAGGATGCCCTGGATATACGGAAACATGAGCTGCGAGGAGTCCTTGGGCGGGTTTGCGTCGAGAGAGCCCGAGTTGCGCAGCGAGGGCAAGGGCTGCTCTGCGATGATGGAGAGCAGCGTCTCGGCCGCGACGATGCCACCCATGGAGTGCCCGACGAGGATCGTGTGCACCGAGGGATCGACCGTGGGCGAGGGCGTGCCGTTGGCGACCTCGAGGTCGATGACCTTGTCCTGCAGCCAGTCCTTGAACCGCGCGACGCATTCCGTCAGGTCGCCGCGCGTGTCGTACTTGGGATAGGTGATGGCCAGCACCGTCACTTTGGGCAGTGCATGTTGTAGGAGGGCCGTCAGGTGCGAAGGGAACGTGCGGAACGTGTCGTCGCCGCCCTGGAGAGGTCAGCACATGTACGGTTGGGCAATTTGCGCGGGCGCATACCTTGAAGCCGTGGATAAAGCACAGTAAAAGCGTCTTCTTCATCCTAGCCTCGAGAGTGCTCCTGCATGTCCGAAGCCAGGTGGGTGGCGGAGACGTGCGGCGTGTCGGCGGAGGTGAGCTGGGCCTGTCTCGCTTACGCGCGGGGCTGACCGATAGCGCGTCATTGGCAGGCAGGGGTGCGAAATGTCGATGTTCTTCACCATGCAATTCTGGGCAGATGATGATAGGGAGGTTTGACTTCTGTATTTGGATACTGGCTATTTGTACTTCTCCTGCAGCAGCCACTCTGCTGTGCTGTGGCCGTTCTGCGACGGTTCTCTCAAACATACATCATCATCCGCGGTACTGGCCTGCCGTGCGGTGCCCATCAAGCCATCGTCATCCACGTCCTGCATGTATCCGCCAAACTCAAACTTTTCCAGTTCACGTCTTCAACCGGGTATAGTACAAAAGAGAAGAATCAATGCGAAAGTAAAAAGCGAACTCCGCCCAATGTCATGCGACAACAAGTGCTCATAGGAAGACCACGACCAACGCAGCCAGTCCCAAGACTGCCGTCGTGGCGAGGCGTCCGAGCCGCAGCGGTGTCGCTGCGTTGCTCGCTTGCACATCGAACGGCGACCCGCCGCCCGAATCCTGATTCGACCTCTGCGGGGCGGCCGTATTGGTCGGCGCAGGTGGTGCCGCCATGGCGCTTGTGTCGAAGGTGATCTGGGGTTGCGTCGCAGTGGTGGTCGCCGCCGCCTCGGTAGACGTGGAGGTCGAACTGGAGGCGACTGAACTTTCCGAAGAAGAGGACGTCGAGGACGCACTCGTTGTGGGATCAGGACCTAAGGTAGCTGGGGTCCGCGTCGAACTCGATTCCGCCGTACTCGAAGCCTCCGCTTCTGTCGTCGTTTGCTCCGGGGCCTCAGTGGGATATGCCGCCTGTGTCGAACTCCTCCCAATCGTTGTCACTACCACGCCGGGACAGACAGCGGGCACACCCGCGCCCAGCATGAAGACACCAATAATAGACGTCTCCGGGACGTCGACATTTGCACACTGCCTCGACACAAGATCCGCAATCCTGACGAGGCCCTGAACACACTGTGCGCTGCAGCGAACATTGGACGAAAAGTCACTAGCCTGACAGCCCTCAATCGTCGATGTGTAGGCCTGCGAACATAACGACGGCAGGTTTTCGATGCGCGGCGTGAAGTTGGAGAGGGAGATGGCTTGCGTGGCCGAGGCGACGCCAGCGACGGCAGCGAGAGACATGAGAGCGCTGAGCAGTGGGTTCTGCATCGTGGGACGTTTGGAGGGCCGTATATTTAGAGCCAGAGGGTACGCGGCGCGGGATCGTGAAGGGAGGCTGGCGCGGTCAATGGCAGGCGAGTGCCTGGATGTTTGCTGGGTCTAGGTCCCCAATTTGGCTCACGCTGCGAGCGTTGGTGGACTGGGCCGGTGAAAAGAGGGTTGTGCGACGGTAGGGGTTTGGAGTGAATGTATGCGCAGAGGTGAGACGCGGCGTGTCTGCGGAGCTGAGGGACGCTTCAAGATGAATATGAAAGGCCGAGTCCGTCTGAACTGGATCGTACGCTCTTCCTCTACAAGTCTGTGTCTTTCGATTCCAGATCCCGAGACTTGGTTCAGACGACCGACGGGCGTGCTTCTTATGCGCCCTGGGCAACCGAGCTATGCGAACGAAACGAGCTGCAAGGCAAAGGAGCGATGAGACAGAAGGAGTGTACAGCGGAGAACAAAGTCTGGCGCCAGCTGCAAGGAATGAGGGGAACCGGTTACGATATAACAAACAACGCGCGCAGCGCAGTACAGAATCAGAAGGTGATGTGCAAAGGAGAAGGGAGACGACGATGCTGCGATGGACCGCTGCTCATGCCCGTGTGGGCGCGGCGATGGGTAGTCCTTTTTGCCGCCACCGCCATGAGTAGGGGGTGTCGCATGACGGTTGGTTCAGCGTTTGGTGATGGTTAGGACACCGCTTGCGAAGGCTGAGATGGGCTGCGCGATGGCCAGACTGAAACGCCGTCTGTGCGTGTGCGGGGCTTTGGCGCATTCGCATTGGCTCCCTGGATGGGAGCCGGCATCCCTGAGACAGCGTAGGACGACGAATCGGGCGGTAAGCACAAAGCGGAGGTTAGGGCTACGCCGGATGTGGGAACTGGTCTATGTCCTGGTTGTGCATCCTGTGCGTCGCATAAAGAACCGCTGCACTACCAACACACGCCACAACCATGCCGGCCAGCTCCTCCATGCTCATTGCACAATTAAACACCCGTGCGACCCGGTAGACCAGTGGCGAAGCAAGCTGCATAAACATCCCACCGTTTCACTGCGTCCTCTGTTCGCTACCAAACCATCGCCCAAAACATCCCTTCAAGCATCATGCCATCCCATCTCACCGTCCTTCGAAACAATCGCAATCCTCGAAACAATGCCTGAAATCCACCCATCCTCCTATTCACTCCATAACAATAACACTCCTAAATCTTACCTTCCCACTGACCATACGCTCCACCGCATCTCCCACCCTCTCGAACGGAAACTTTTCAATCATGCACGTGACATCCTGCAGCTCGGCGAATTGAATCGCTTCCTCGCTTTCGAGTGCGTGGCCACAGGGCCAGCCATGCACAGACTTCCCTTGGAGTACGAGTGAGGTGGTGTCGACAGGGATGTCGCCGACAGCTGTTCACATTATCAATCAGCACGAACGGTGTGAAGCAAGTACCAACGTAAGAGAGGAGTGTGTAGGAAACAAGAACTCACCCGCCAGAATAAGCACCTTACCCATCGGGGCCAGGCCCTTGACCAACGGTCCCATAATCTGCGCATCAGGCGCCGTAACAACAATCAGACTCGCACCGCCCATCTTCTGCAAGGCCTCGGTGGCGTCGTCTTTGCCGGTGTCAATGAAATCGGTAGCGCCAAGCTGCACCGCAAGCCCCCTCTTATCAGCATTCGTAGACAGCGCAACAGTCCGATATCCCATGCGTCGAGCATATTGAAGTGCGAGATGTCCCAGACCCCCAAGCCCCTGAACAGCAACAATATCACCAGGGCCGATGTCCATCTTGCGAATGCCATTGAAGACGGTGACGCCGGCACACAGGAGTGGCGCGTAGGAAGCTGGATCCGCGTCGGCGGGGATGCGGACCGCGGCCTCGCTGCGGAGTGTGCAGTATTCTGCGTCTGTGTTGGAGTAAGCATTGTCTGGAGTGAGTTTACAGGATCGGATAATGAATGTGAGGGGAACATACACCCTCCATCCCTCGTATACCCGTTCACAACCTGCTTCTCGCAACACTGGTAAACCCCCCTCCCACAACTTTTGCACTCCCCACAGTGCCCGCCATGCCATGCTCCGCCGACCCTGTCGCCTACTTTCCACCTCCCCTTACCGTCTCCGCCCACTGCAACCACGGTCCCGATGACCTCATGCCCCGGGATACGAGGGAAGACGTGCGAACCAAAGTCCCCCCGCTGTATGTGCAGGTCAGAGTGGCACACGCCACAGGCTAAGACTTTAATGAGGACTTCGCCGGGTTGCGGGCGAGGCGTGGGTATGGTTTGTATGGCCCATGGCGCGCCGGGTGCGGCGAGCACGACGGCGCGGTGGGTGTCTGGAATGGTGGGCTGGGACATTGCTGGACAAGTGATGGGTGGATGTTTGAAAGCTGGCTTGGATGAACTGTAATGGATGGTACATTTGCTGCACTCAAACTCTTTATATACCATTCCGCTTCTCATACGCTGACCACCTTAACCACGCTCTTATCGCCGCTCCGTCAAGCAGCCTTCTCGTCCTATCCACCATTGCGGGACTCCGATACTCCTTCGCGGCATAGCACCGATAATCATCCCAAGAACGACTCAAGATTGCTTCGAATCCTTGCAGCTGTGTTGTCGTAAAAACTCCGGTTCTCCTTTCGGACTCGGCACGTGACGGCTAACCTCATAACGTACTAGTGCAGACGGAGTTTGTGCGTCTCTCGACCGTGATGGAGAACATACCGGATCGCATATATGGGACTGCGCGCGACCTCAGGGCTAGGCAGGACTAAAAAGCTGGGTCTTCGCAACAGGGAAATCGTCCGTTGATCGTCGATCCGGGGTATCACCATGCGTCAAAATTGCCAAAGCCGCCCGTCTTCGCCTTCTTCTTCACGGGCATGTCCTCTTCATCCACGAATCCCACAATCTCGTCTTCCTGCAACTTGTCCTGCTGCGCAGCCTTCAGATACTTGCCGACCCCCAGCGCCTCCCCGCTCGCATCAGCAACCTTGCCATCGGGCCGTATTCGCTTGCCCGTCCACGTAGTCTTGTCATCCACCGTGCCACCCTGTCTCTGAACCTCTTCATCCTCGAGCTCCTTGGCTTCTTTCTCCGCGCGCTCTTTCTGCCATTCCTCGAACGGATCGATGAATATCACTACATCTAGGATCTCAATGTCATCGACGGGCCGGTCCTTTTCGCCTACCTCGGCGACTTCCATCGACTTGAGTGTCGTGTCGAGACCGCCGACGACTTTGGCGAAGATGGTGTGTTTGCGGTCGAGATGTGGGAGTTGGCGGTAGGAGATGAAGAATTGTGACGTGTTTGTGTTTTTACCTTTGTTCGCCATGCTGAGGACACCGCGTGTGTCGTGGGTGATCGGGCCTTCGAACTCGTCTTCAAAGGGCTTGCCCCATATGCTCTGACCGCCTCTTCCTGTGCCTGTTGGGTCGCCACCCTGGATCATGAAGCCTTTGATGTTGCGGTGGAAGACGGTGTTCCTGTAGTATCCCTTCTTGGCCAGCTGGACAAAGTTCCAAACAGCGCGTGGCGCGAATTCGGGAAGTAGCTCGAGGTTGAGGTCGCCCAAGGACGTGGACATGCGTGCGTAGCCCTTGTTTTTCACGCGCTTGGGCTTGAGCATGAAATCTTCGTCGGAGAGTAGGGCGCGCTCGCCCGACGTGTGCGGCGTCATGCCGGTAGAAGTGAAGGACGCCGCTGCCTTTCCAGACGTATACACGGCGGCATTATAGGCGGGCTTTGCCATCAGCGCGGCCTTTGTGGATGGGCCGCCTTTCGGAGCTGCCACGAGGGCACCTTTGGAGCCGGACGGCCCTTGGGCCTTTGCCTGGCGGTCTGCGCGCGCTTTCGCGACCGCCTCCTTCGCCTTCAAGATCTTGGCTGCATTTCCGAGCGCGGCCGTGTTGACGCTGCCGCCCTCGTCGCCCGGTACGATGGTTTCACCGTCGCGGATGTGCTTGTACGCGTTGTAGTCACGCGACTCGATGTTCTGCGGGTCCTGCAGCGTGATGATGTCCCTGCGCGTGAACTCATCGTCCGACACCAGATCGCGCCAGTTCTTCGCCTTGATGTTCAGCCGCTCCACCGTGTCCCACGCAAAGACATTCCCGCTCTTCCTCAGCGCAACAATGTGCGTGTTGTCGGTGAAGACCTTGTACGTGACGGGGTCCACATACTCGCCATCCTCGTTCTTGGTGAAGTGCAAGGTAATGAGGTCGGCGCGCTTGAGCGGAGCACCGTCGGTCGGGTTCGTGTCCGGATGCTTGGAGAGCCATGTCAGGATATGGGAGAGGTCGAAGATGGTACCTTGGTGGGTGCAGACGGGGTCGGTGAAGGGCTGCAGCGAGACGGCGCAATAGTTGAAGGGCAGCCGCTTGAAGGTCGAGGCGAGTCCGGCTTGCTGTGCCCTGCTGCCGTTGGCGCCGCGGGCGGTGCCGAAGGAGTCGGAGGACGCCCACTCGGAGTGGGTGATGTAGAGCTTGTCGGTACCCTTTCCCATGGCCGCGATAGAGGGGTGGAGTGGTGGACGAGGAAGTTGCGGCAATGGCACTTTTGATAGATGCCAAGCGATCAGTGTACATTTCGGCTCGGCCCGATGTCCGTAGCCTTGCCCTCGTCCCGACGTCACTGCTAGTCCTGAACCATGCTATGTGCAGACTGCAGGCCTATTTCAGCCGCAGAAACATATTTACAGGACAAATTTACGATCTTGGGCCTTCTCACATCACCACCTTACGCATATACACGTCTCCATAGCTGCTGTTCTCAATATGGACCATCCCATCTACACTCCATTGCCACACCATCACCCGCTGACACCGACCTTGTCACAGCATACCGTTCAGGCCTGTGTGTCTTATACCGACCCTATGTAGTTCCATTACTTCTCATCAATCTCCATCGCATCCTCCCGCTGCTGCCGGTCGCGCCAAATCAAGCCGTGGTCGCTCCGCAGATACTCTTCCCTCCAGTCCTCCAGCCCGTCTACTGTCCCAACAAAGTAGAGGTATCCTACTTCAGCGCCCACCCGCCGCGCCTTCCTCTCCCACCGCTCGCGCTCCTCCGCTTCTTCAGCTGTTCTGATCATCTCGGCGGCCTCTCCATCCACGTCCAGCTCCCCAACGCTCTCGCAGTATGATAGTGAACTGCGTGGCGGGCGCGCCCGAGGTGTATTTCCACGAGCGCGTCGTTCCGCCATGCGCTGTAATTCTTTGAGCGAGTTGTGGCTTTGGCGTGTGATGAGCCCTGATATCGGCGAGTCCCAGAAGTCGGCGTCAAAATTCGTGTCCTGGTCGAGTTGGTGTTTGCGCCGCACTGCCATTTCGGTCATGTAACGCCGCTCCAGCTGCTCCTTCTTGGCTCTCTCCGCGGCATGGGCGGCCCGATGCTGTCGGATTACATCCCTCATTGTTGGTGAACCCTGGGCATGGATCTGTCTGTTGGCTTTCTTGGACCGCAGAGGCGTCTTCGGTGCTGTATCGAGCAGGAGAGCACCCGTACGCTCCCACCATGCCATCCCGTCCATTAAAAGCACCGGTCGGAAAGCTTCAGGTTGGTCCATCATTGATATGCAGACAGGGCATCTCGCATTGGATGCGTTGCTTCCCATCTCAATGTCGTCCAGGTGCATGTTCGAATGCGCTTCGTCCCACGCCTGCTCGCGCTCCAATTGCAGCTGTCTCTTTTTCCTCGCCTGCTCCCAGTGCCGCGTCGCCACCTTCCACAACAGATTTGCGTTCTTCCATTTCGAGTCTATCATGTTCCAGGGACGGTGAGGCCCGCCATTGCCCCATAGGCCCTCTAATGCTGCGTCCATCTTCGTCTTTGCTGTAGCGTAGCTGCATTCCAGGCAATATGGTGTATGCGGGGAAGTGGAAACATGTAAGCGATGCCCACACTTCGTGGCCACCCTCACTGGATGATGGTATTGGTATGGTTGGTAAGGATGCCAGTCGCGCGGGCTGCAAGCGGTTGGGGACTCGTGGTCAGTATCCATGTTACTCTGTGTGGGTAGTGAGTCGTCTTAAGAGCAGGTGTGTGCAAGCCAAGGTCTGTACTCTAGGGAGGTGGTGAGGTTTGTGGTGAGCGAAAGCGTTGTAGAAGTTCGGCGCTATGCGGTGAAAGCATGGTCTTTATTTATAAGACTCACCAGTCTACCTCACTGACAGCACACAACTCTCCAATCTTCCTTAAATTTCACGAAGAGCCTTAGACCAGTGCTTCCACCTCGACCCAGCAGGATACGCGACGACAGCGACAGCAAAGAGTTGGCAAGCCCATTTTAACACGCACTACCAAAGTGCGCAACTGTATGCTACTTCAAATGAGACAGTGCTCGGCTATCTCACCTGCGCGCCGCTCGACTAACGAAACATTGTCTCTCCGTCACTCTAGTGCCTTCACTTGTTACGATTTATTTGGACATGAAGCAAACACTTCGAAATTGACAGAACGCTCTAGAACTAGCGATACTTATTGTTCTAGTCATTGCACACACACATCCACTTCATCGCTACGGTATCGCTGTGGATGGTCGTTGAGGTTCTGGTCGCCTCTGCCAGTGTGAAGCACGCTTGCGACGAGATTTACACAGTCCACTTGAGTTGACACCTTGTGCAACAGTCACCTCCGCAGTGAAGGAGGTTTGTAAGTGTGTGTATGTTAGCCGTCTGCTTCACCTCAGGGCTCCCAGCTTATACAATAGCACTCAATTCGGCCTTTGAAGTCGACCCTCTCCCTATATATTCTGCTCGCTGACGCTGCCTCCCAATAAGAGATCACTCAAGATGGAGCCGGAAAACCGAATACGCCGTGGATCGTTGACCTTCAACCCAAACGCCGCGACATTCAACCCAGGAGCCCCCGAATTCAAGCCTGCACAGTCCGACACAAACGCGGCTGCAGAGCGCAACGCTGGACCGGCGCTTCCTCAGGATATCTCCATGGCAACAACACGCGCAGGTAAGTCACCACGACCAATACCGAGGCATGCTAATCAAAAACAGATACGCCGGTCCAGCATGCAGAATTACTGGTTTCGACGTTTCCCAACGTCGTGATCCCGCATATTCAGTCTACCCCATTACGGCATCTGATTCCCAGCTCCAGTGCCCCTCCACCATGGGCAACTGAGCTTGAAAGTATGCGCCTCATCGCTGAAGCTGAAGTGTCAACTAACACTTGTCAGACCACGCCTTGAACCTCGGTCTTCCCATTGCACCGTCTCACAGCAACCCAGTGACATCTGACACCCACAACGAGATTGGTGGCACTTGCAAAACTTTCGATCCAGTCATCGCCCCTCCCAAGAAGCAACAGTTTACCCAAATCGACGCATTGGTACCAGACGGCAAGCATCCAGGAATCTTGTTCCCGTTGGAGACTCGCGCTCATGGTTTAGATGGAAAGCTTGTGCAGCAAGCTCTCATGAGGACGTTGACAGCTGGGGATCTTGCCAAACACTTGGAGAGCAGCAATATATTCGCCATCCATGGGAGTGCCGCCTCGCCTCACATCAGACAATTTCCGTCCGATAGCGCGGAACAACCTGCTACGACTGGAAGCTTTCAGACTGCTATTGATCAAGGCATCCTTCGACCTCCACCCGGACTGGCAATACCTCGAGACGTGCAGATGACCATGAACCTCTACAACCTTCAGAGCGTCAGTCATCTAGAACAGCAGCCAAAGACTCCGCCCCCAGTGCCACGGACAGAGCAGGAAGCTTCTGGCGCGCTCCCGTACCCATTTAACCTTCATTCGCCGGTAGCATCCTACCGTCACGTCTACGAATCACCGCAGACACTCCCAGCCCACCCTCCCCACCATGCCCTCCCATCATCCCACAGCGTCACCAAACCTGCCTCCAGAGGCCGCCGCTTGTCATGCCGCGGGCGGTTTACCACAAAACCCTTTGTCATGAAGCCAAAGCGCGCCGACCAAGGGCCCATGCCATCGAGCGCAGATATATATCCTGAAGATGCTGTGTCACCAAACGCGCAGTTTCATGGAGGTACCTTAGGTATGCATGGGGAGCAGCATTCTGTCGAATTCGGCCGAGGCGCTAGGATGTCGCAGCCGCCTTCAATGCTGCCGGCGAATCTTCATGTTGAAGATGCGACGGCATGGCCAACTCCGGCAGAAGCTAAAACTACTAAAGCTGTTGTTGGAGTACCTTCGTTTTGCAGTACTCTGGCGAATCCATCCGACACTCGCGGTGATGAGCAGCATCCTGAAGTGCCGCCCCTAACGGAGCTAACGACCGTACCTGACGCCAACATCGCCGCATCTATGGCATTGCCTCCTGTCTCAGACCGTATTGGATGCCTCAGCCTCATTCCAGACTGTCGCCCACTTACACCCGGACAACTCAACGGCAGCAGATACGGTCTTCGCTTCTTCGGCATCGGGTTCAAAGACGACTGGATCCCGCCGACTATCAAGGACAACACGCTACACTACGCTGGTGAGAATTCTAAGGATCGGTGGCCGAGAGTGGCTTTTCGGACGCGACCACGACTTCATGATGGGTGGGGTGGATGGGAATGGGCGCATAAAGTCGGGTGGTATCAGGGTGATGATTGAAGTGGGAGAAGTACTGAGGAGAGTCTTGTAGATAAGAATTAGGACTTAGGACCGGACTTGATTGAAACTTGACGGGGGATGGAATGGCCGGGTTTCTTGTTTGTCGAGCGAGAAGGAGGGGGTTGTTCACCTCGGCTGGCTGGTCATGGGTACACGGATGAGGCGAATATGTGGGATTGATTGCGGGATGGCGATGACTTTTCTAGATCGCGATCGTCTCTTGAGCGTTGCTTAGCATTACTCGGAGGGTTGTCTCCTTGCCTCTATCCGGGGGTAAATAACGAGGCAGGCAAATCGACTGCGTTTCGGCTTCTGTTAGATGCCTAGTATCATACAACACGAAAAATTAAAAAGGTATGTCAAGGAGGTGCACATATATACTTGCGAAACACACTGCGTAAATTTGATGTCATACAAGTTGATACCTAGCACTCACGCATGCTCACTCAGGATCATCGCTCTCCGCTCCTAACCAGGTGGTACAACTTACGAAGTTCCCACTCCGCTGTATGACCCCGTCTATCACGAATGCAGCAAGCGGCTCAGCGAGTTCCCCAATCTGCGAGCAACGACTGTGTACTTTGACCGGCATGGTGCATTTGATGGGAAGAACATACTCCAGGACAGACTATTTCAGCAAAAATGGTTGTGTCGAGTTCTTCGCGCGATGAATAACCAGGTTACCGAACTTGCCCTCCGCCACTATGAGATCTATCGCGGCGCGTGTTCCGTCACACCAATGCTACTCGAGGCAGTAGCCAAAGTGACATCCTTGCGGATGAGTGTCAAACATGATGAGACCAGTAATGATGCAGGTTCTGTTTATCAGGTACGTCTTCCTTCATGGTTACTGCTATTGCCTACAATGCTGACAAAAAGCAGTTATGCAACATACATCCATTCTGGCACATGTTCCTTGACCGAATTTTCAAACTATCACATGAGAACCTCGGAACTCTTGTTCTGTATTCTGATCTACCGCTCGTATGGTTTCCAAAGCTTGATCTCCGTACGGTCCATTTCCCGAAACTGCGTTCCCTCACCCTCGGTCACCATATCTTCTATCATACCCACCAGGTCGACTAGCCTGTATGTTGAACAAGGCGGTGGCTATCCCCTGCCGAGAATGCCCTGGGAAGACGAGAAGAACATTAAGAACCGTATCTCGGAGGAGGGGTATGCCATCTGGGATGACTTCCGGCAGCAATACCGCTCGCGTTGGAGGTTGCACGACGGACCGTACCAACCCGAAGGCCAGGTCTATGAAGACGAGTGGACTTCGAGATTTAAGGCATTCCAAGATTGCGAAGAAGAAGATCGAAAGGCTTTGCAGGCTCTTCTACGTTCGACTGAGGGTTTGTAGCTTCCGATGCTACAATGTATCTGATTCACTTCATCGCCCTTGCGTCTTTCTTAATCAAGGACTTCATCAAGCTCGTACTTTCCCATCTGTCGAGTTGGTACACCCCTTGCGAACATCGTATCGATCTCGCTGGTTGTCCTGCCCTTCAGCTCTGGAATATACAACCATGCGCCAACAGTTGCGATGGCCGCGAGCCCACCAAACACGAATCCCACCTTCCCTTTCATATTTCCCTCGTCAGGGTTGACCTAAACCAAGTTAGCCAACGTCTTTTACGCAACCGATTTTTACTCACCATGTAAGGAATAGCAATGTTCATGATGACACCGAGCACTGCCTGTGTGGCCGTTGCCAAGGCGGTCGTGCTTGCACGAAGAGCCATGCTGGAGACCTCACCGAGCAGCACGAATGCCATGGCACCGATGGTCATAAAGTAAACAAAAGCGTAGATGACGGTGCAAGAAGCTTGGACCCATTTGGCGCCAGATGAGGGCACGACGTCCTGGAGTAGCTGGTCAGTCTTTGCGTCTAGATAACGACTTGGATCACGATCCCAGACGTACCATGATGCCAATCAACAAGAGGAGAAAGGTGAGGCAGGCCATGCCACCGACGAACACTTTTCGGCGCCCGAAGGAATCCACGATAAACCACGATGCAATGTTTCCAGCGACACCACAGGCTGTGACTCCCACACCCAGATCGAAAGACCGAGTCGTCTCAAGACCGGCAAGTTGAAAAAAGTACGTGGAGTAGCCGAGGACGAACACAATACCGACGAAATGCTGGCAGGCGAAAGCTCCAGTCGAGATGAGGCTTCGCTTCAAGTTGACGCCTCTGAAACAGTCCGCAAGTGTCGCTTCCTTTTGGAGTTGCTCTTCCTGGATTACAACCTTGAGGGTTGCAAGTTTACTACACGGAGAGTTTTAGTGTGCGTTCTGCGGAGATGGTGTGCATCAACCCAACGTACTCTGAGACATCTGTATTCTTCCCCCAGAGCTTCTGCAGCGCAGCAAGAGCTTGCTCGTCCTTTCCTTTCCGGACCAAATACCACGGCGACTCCGGAACGAAGGCAAAGCCGGCAACCAAGAATGCGACGAAGAGTAGCTGAAGTGCGAAAGGTGCAGCGTACGCCCACCGTGAAGTCCATTCACCGAAACCCTTAACGACAGCGTTCGAAAGCAACTGACCCACAGCAATGCCCAAATTGATGCCGGCAGTCGAGATACCGCGGAGTACAACAGGTGCGATCTCACTACAAGCCATTGGTCCGATCGTCAAATAGAAGCCAAGGCCAAGACCGAGAATGAGCTTCGACATGAGGAAGGCGACTCTGGTCATCGAAAACATCTCGCCCAAGATGCCGCCTGTGCAGAGCAGAAGACCCATTGCGAGTGAGCCTTTACGACCGACCTTGTCTGCCATCCAACTGCACGAGAAGCCGCCAAAGAACATGCCGACGGAGGACACCATATTGAATGCCGTTTGCCAGCCGGCTGGTAGAACGGCCTCACCCTCGAAAACATAGCCGAAGTCGCGGCGGAAGGCGGCGACGGATATCATGGCGCCATTTATTTGAGCGTCAAAACCCCTGCGATTAATGTATTAGTCAAGAGCCTTTGCAACGCCGTCCAATCATGTATCTCACCAGCCGATGGCACACATAGCCCAGTAGAAGGAACACCATATGAGAGCCGGATGGTTCTTCCAGACTTGACCGAGAGTAAGACGATGCTCAGTCTCGTTGTCGGCAATGGCTCCTTTGACATCCGAGGGCAGGTGGTTCTCCGATCCATTCGGGGCGAAAGCCACCTCCTGTTGGACGGTGCCCTCCAACTTCCCGTCTAACGACGACTTCTCCATTGGGACTGCTGTAGATGGTGTATTGAGGTACAAAGAGTGGATTGCTCGATTGTCCAGGTGGATCTGAAGTTGGAACCTGCGCTGATCCTCCCCAGAACGACCATCCCACGCACACTTATACTTTTCAAAAGGGGTGGCTCAATGCTAAGATACCTCGTGCCACGCTCGGATCGGAATGAAGTGACCTGCCGAAGAATCGCCGCAGCTACTCCCCAGACTTTCCCCAGAATTGCCGCCTAGCTGGGCTCGGACGACAGTGTTAGTCTAGAGCGATACTCCGCGCCTCCTTCCAAGCCTAGCCAAGCTTGGTGCGGCTTGGTGCAGCCGAAAAGGTGCCGGCCCCGCCATACATCTGCGACACTCCGCGCTCCGCAAGCCCAGTTCCCCAACAATCGCCTCTTCTCGACATGGATCCATCACAAGAGCATACCACCTCATTTGCCGACAAACACCCTCCACCTTCCCCCGTCCCCAGCGCCCCGAAAAGACCTGCGCCACGTGGACCAGCTGCATATCCCCGCAAACGAGCAGTGACGGCCTGCCAAGTCTGCCGAGCGCGGAGAACGAAATGCGACAACCTCAAACCGTCATGTTCTTTTTGCCTGAAGGTCGGGGCGAAGTGTGTTCAGTCATCTGTTGACCTTTCTAGCTACGACCCTGCTAGCTTGCAGATACTACAGCGTTTGGACGATCTGGAGCAGCTCGTTCGTGGTATCGGAACCGATCAAACTACTACAAAGGCAACAGAAGAAATACCAACGGCAGTTCGGGAATGTTTCGATCGCTCGAGATTGAGTCCCTATTCGATCGATCGTGTCCTGGAATGGGACTCATTAAAGAGCTTGCGAGGCATACGTCAACCAAATGAACACGCATATCCCTGCACAGAGCGTGTTATGCGGACAACGACAACAACGCCCATGTCAGGTCACGATGAGCTGGAGCCCCAGCGTACGAAGATGCTACTTGACAACTTTTTCAGCTACGTCCACGTGAAGAATCCAGTTCTAGACGAACAGCGTACTCGACAGACCGTTGCGAGGGTTTGCATGCACGGAATTGACTGGTCACCAGAAGCGTGTCTCACATTACTCGTGTGCGCACTAGGAACGATTGCCACACCTTTCCTCGATTGTCACTATATCAGTCGAGACTCGGATACGTACCACACTGCCGAGTCCTTCTTCCTAGCTGCCAAGAAGCGACTGGGAATGTTGCTGGGAACGTCGAGTCTGATCGAGGCACAGTGCATGTTTCTTGCCGGCGTTTACGCCATGTGTACGTTCCAAAGGCTGCCAGCATGGCGGTTCTTCATGCAGTCTCTGGCATGCTGTCAGACCTTCGAATCCCTTAAGGCGTTTAGGCAGAACTATGGCGAACAGCTTGACGAGGATGGGCGACGCTCCGCTGCGGCTGAACAGGCTATCTACTGGTCGGCTTGGAAATCGGAGCGGGAGATCCACCACGATCTAGGCTTGCCTGGCTACCTGTTCTCTGAGATCGATATCACTGGCTATCCGCCTTTCTTTCCAACCCCACCGAGGCATGAAGACGAACCAACCAATACTTTCGCTTCCGGGACCGAGCGCCGCGAACAAGCGTCCTGGTACTTTTATCTTTCCGAGATTTCGTTGCTGCGACTGCGGCGACGCATGGGCAACGAGATAAAGATTATCGAGCCCGAAAACGGCAGCAGTGTCTTGCCGGATCTTGCAAGACTGGTCGCACACCATGAGCAGCAGATGCTTGACTGGGCCAATGCACTTCCCGATACAATGTCCCTCCAAGCGCCGCCTAGTGAAGATGAGGTGTGTCGGTTCGTGTTGAGAGGTCATTTCATCAACGTCCACGAGATGCTTTATTGGCCTTTTGTTGACTGGGCTATCAACGGTCCTTCGCTCAATCTTGATGACTGGCCACTCATTGAGCTCATGGCTAAAGGACTGAGAAGCCACCTGGAACGTATCATCGTCAACCGCCCTGGCTTTCGACATCGCCACCATGGCACTTTTGGCATGATAGTTAGTTGCACCCGAAGTGCACTGGTACTGCTTGCAGCAGGACACGCCTGCGCAACATCTCAAAGTACCGTTCTCCAGTCGCACCATATGCCGATTGGATGGCAGGACGCCGTCAAAGAAGTCATTCGTTTGAATGAAACGTGGGAGCACGAGGCACCTGATCTGTGCCGCATGGCCATGATTCTCAATGACCTGTGGCTTCATTGGACACATTTCTTGGCAGTATGAGCCACGATAGCCACCGGTCAATGGGATGTCTGTACCGGTGGTTAAATTCATTCATCCTGGTGCCATCCCTCGTGTTTTGCGCCGTTACGCGGTGTGGAGAAGGACCTAGGGAAAGCTTTACGCGCATTCACAACGTTCGGCCCCGCGTCGCGGAGTGTCGCATTCCAAGACGCGCCGAACCTCGCACCGCCGAGACCTCAACTCCGAGGTTACGCGAGGAACCAAAGCCAAATTCTGGTAACACCACTTAAGAAGCTCCTTGCTTCGAATGAACATGGAAGAATCCAATTCTCCTCTGCCTCTTTTTCATTATCAATATACCCGTTCTCGTAAGCAAGTCTTGCTTCCTTTTGTGTTCCACCGTTGCTATGGTTGCTACTGCGAACACACCGTGTGAGTCTCTGCGGGTCTCAGGCGATGCCATAGTCAATGCCGCCGGCGAGCGCGTTGTGCTGAAGGGCACAGCGCTGGGCGGTTACCTGAACATGGAGAACTTTATTACCGGCTACTCCGGACATGAACACGAACATCGAGCTGCGCTAGCGGGCGTTTTGGGCAAGAAGAAAGCCGACTTCTTCTTCGATCGCTTCCTCCATTACTTCTTTACGGAGGCTGATGCCGAATTCTTTTCTTCGCTGGGCATGAACTGCATCCGCCTTCCCTTCAATTACCGACACTTTATTGACGACCAAAATCCGGCGGAATACAAGAAAGAGGGCTTCGCTTTTCTCGATCGCGTTGTCAACATATGCAGCAAGTACGATCTGTACGTAGTACTAGACCTACATTCTGCTCCAGGTGGTCAGAACCAGGATTGGCACTCAGACAGCGGCATCACGAAGGCGCTATTTTGGGAATTCCGGGTATTCCAGGATCAAGCAATCGAGTTGTGGAAAGCAATCGCTGCACACTACCAGGGCAACCCTGTCGTTTGCGGATACAACCTTCTCAATGAGCCGGCTGATCCTGAACACGTCCGCCTGACTTCATGGTACGAGCGTGCGGAGAAGGCCATTCGTACTGTCGACCCGGACACGATGCTGTTCATCGACGGGAACACATTCGCCATGGACTTTTCCCGGTTCGAAAACGTACTGCCAAATGCGGTATACGCCATGCACGACTATGCTATGCTTGGCTTCCCGATCCCTGGACAAGCGCCTTATTCCGGCACCGACGAGCAAAAGACAAGATTGAAGAAGTCTTTCGAGCGCAAAGTCGCATTCATGCGGGAACAGAAGGTTCCCATCTGGAACGGCGAATTCGGCCCTGTCTATGCTGACGACCGCGTCGATGTCGAAGCCAACAAGACCAACAACTCGCGGTTCGAGATGCTCAAGGAGCAGTTGAATATTTACCACGAGGACCAGGTCAGCTGGAGCATTTGGCTCTATAAGGATATCGGCTACCAGGGCATGGTTTACGTTAACCCCGACACTCCCTACCGAAGGCTCATCGACCCGTTCGTCGCCAAAAAGCAGAAACTCGCTTTGGACTTTTGGGGCGTCGTGAACAAGGAGGGTGTCAAGGATGTGTATGACCCTTTCATCCAGGGCCTGAAGAAAATGATACCCGAGCATCTGCAGAAGAAGAAGTACCCGCATATTTGGGATTTCCAGCGCCATGTTGAGCGAGTAGTGCGCGAGACGCTCATGAGCGAGTATTTGGGCTGGGAGTTCGCAGAACTTTTTGAGGGCAAGAGCGAAGAGGAGCTCGAGGAGTTGGCGAAGAGCTTTGCATTTGAGAATTGCATTAAGAGAGATGGCCTGAACGCGATCCTGCAGAAGGATGGGCAAAGACTTACTTTGGCACAGCCATAGGTCGCATAGCAAATTTATAGAGAGAAGGGGAAATACTCATCTTTATACATTAGCATATGTTCGTGTAATGTCTTGTACAGCTTGGAGCTTACAGAAATAAATCGATTGTTGAGCCTAGTAGGCTCTTAATTTGGAATCGTTTGGGACATCGCAGCGCGTTTCCAGTACTCCGGGCCGTGTTATTCAATCGCGTTTGTGTCAGGCTTTTATCTTCAGGTATCTTGCGGGAAAATACGTTATATTAGGACGTAGATATCAGCTTAGTCTCTCTAAGAATAACTACTACTCTACCTTAAAGAGAAGGGTCCTTCCAGCGTAATGCACTAGATATACAGTCTACTAGTACCCTTTAAGACCTATCTAACTACTACTATACAGCCCGGACCGTCCGCTTTACTAAGGAGGAGAGTACTTAAGCCGACTCTATAATTCGTCCGGAGAGTCCCGAGACGAGTATAGATAGATCCCTTCTAGACGTCCGCTAGCATCCGGTTCATCTCTCTCGTGCCGATTCTGCCTGTGTGCTGCCCCTCACAGATGGCCACCTGTCCAGTGCCTCCGGCACCACCGCGAATCAGGACAGATTCGCCCATAGCGATGCGACCAAGCTCTACTAAAGCGTGATAGGCCGTGATATAGTTGGTGGGAAGTTTTGCTGCTTCTTTGAAGGGTACATCGTCCGAAATACCAGCAACCAACATCTCGTTGCATCGAACGACGCTCCGATACGTATCAAGAGCGGAAACAACTACTCTATCGCCGACCTGGAAGTGAGATGAGTTGCCAATTCTTTCTATAATGCCCGAACACTCGGTGCCGAGCGTGTCGTCCGAAACGCGACCCAGTACGACGAGACAATCCTTGAAGTTGACCCCAACGGCCTTCACGCGCACCTCTACCTCTGTGGGACTCAGTTGTGATGGCTGAGGGCTAGCTTGTATGAAGTGGAGACTGTCGAGTAACCCCGGAGTTTTGATCGTAAGGCAAAGATTTGCATCTTTGAATTGGATATCTCGCTCAATCATGCTTTTGCCATTTTCTCTGATGTTCACGTTGAGTTGGGCATCTTCGGAGATGCGACGGGTATGCAACATGCCATCTTGCTCGATGTATTTCGATTCATAGTATCCAGAAGACGGCATTAGGCATTGAGTGATTATGCGCTCTAGATTCGAGGACTGATCTTCGATATCAGACAACATATCCGTTTCGAGTACTGCGAAGTTCACTGAGGAGTCTTCTGATCTGAGCGTGCGTACAAGGCCGTAAACAGCACCTGAATAAGGATTGGATTAATACTTACTTTAACAAAAACACCCAGCGCCATGAGGTATGCTCGTTGATCGTGCCACCACAGAGTGGGCCAACGCAGAGCGAAACCGCAAACGCCAATGTCACATAGACCGTATACCTGGGATACGCCTGCGGAGGCACCATTTCGAACATGACAATCAGCTCCATACCGTAGGCCAAGATTACGAAACTAAGTATGCGCTGGCTAGGTTCGAAATCGTCCATCTAAGAACCTCACCAAACAAGCAAATCATGAACGCGCCCTCCCCCAAATTTTTGATAGAGATCAAATACGTTCAGAATCTTCCGTGAAAGCGAGATACTTCCAATGGTAGACAATTTGACTTGAATGTTGATGATTGGTACTTCCACTATTCCGGAGACGTGACTATTATTATTAGGACTTTCGGCATGTTTGGTTGAACAACATATCTGGTTGAACCTACCAACTCGATTGCGACTCGTTACCCGAGATGCAGGTTTTATTGATCGGCCGAGGGGCATGAGGCGAGGCAACTGCCAAGCAAATGAACGCTACACTTGTACCGCAGGTATGTAGCTGCTCAAACGTATTGACCCAGACGGTGACCACGACACCACGACACGTGACCGCAACAAACGGCGCTACCCACGCCTCATCCACCCAATATCACCCACGCGGCACAGCACACGACCCACCCCGCGGTGGGCAACTTTTGTCGCTTTCTGTTCTCCTCAACGTTCCTCGCACGGCACCCGCGTAGCGTTGCTAGTCGTGGCATTTTCGGAGACTGCGCTGTTCCGGGCTTTAGCATACATGAATATGGCAAGGGAGGCCATTGTTGTACGAAAATGCTCTTCAATATGAAATCCATTAAAGTTGAACTTTCTAACGTTTCTTTAGGTCGGCGGCTCGATCGCGGGATTGATGTGCGGTATCATGCTCAAGCACCACGGCTACAATGTAACAATACTGGAGCAAGACACGTTGAATTTCCGTCCAGGATACGATGCAGGTATAAGTTTGCGGGGTGAAGCGGGCGCCTTCCTCAAGGCGCATGACCGCGTCGGTCGCGAAATGACGATCGAAGGACGGCCTGCCGACGACCAACCTATACCCCAGCGCGGATTGACTCTTCGCAACACGAGCTGGGGTCTACTTATCCGTGTGCTGCGCGCCAACTTTGATGGGCTCACATCAGAGGCGGTTCCGGTTGCACCTGCCACACGCGAAGGCGACGGCGCGGCCATATTCAAAAATTGTGCGCGCGTCACTGACGTGACAGAGATTGGCGAAAAGATGCAAGTGCAATTCGACAATGTTAGGGATGGCACTACCACTTCGCTGTCCGCGGACATGGTTGTTGTGGCCGACGGATCGACTTCGTCCACGAGACGCGCTCTGCTGCCCGAGGTTGACCGCCGCTACCTTGGATACATGTGCTGGCGTGGAACGGTGCCGGAGGAGCTGATGGAGGAGAAGTGGAACAAGAAGTACTCGGGAAAGACGACATTTGAAATCATGAACGAAAGCTATGTCATCATCTACTCTATCCCGACGGACGAGGGAGACTTTCGCGCTGGAAAACGCCTGCACAACTGGGTGTGGTACTCGAATATGGCCGAAGGCTCACCAGAGACGAAGAACATGTTCACTGACGTGAAGGGCGTGGAGCATCGCGGCACGGTACCACGCGACCTCGCGCGGCCGGAGGTGTGGGAGAAGCAAAAGGCCGCTGCAAAGATGTCCGAAGGACTCGCCTCAATCATGGACAAGACCTCGTCGCCGTTCTTGACCAAATGTTCTGAGGTCAATGTGCCTAGAGCCCAATTCTTTGGCGGAAAGATGTTCTTGGTTGGTGATGCGCAGACAACGCTCAGACCAAATGTTGGCATGGGTTCCGCACATGCTGCATACGACTGCAACGCACTAGAACAGGTCGTTGTAGGAAAGAAGACGCCGGAGCAATGGGAGAAGATGGTGCTGAGGTGGAGTGCAGCGAAACAAAAATATGCTCAAGCCATTGCTTGCTACGGGCTAGGGACGAAATTGCAGACATTGTGGCACGCTTTGGGTTGGTTGTTGCTGCTGGTACGCCAGAAACTAGGCATGGCATGAATAGCTTGAGACTTTGGGCCATGGCGATGAGGACGGGAAGAGCAAAATGAAGCAGATGCTCGCGCTATAAAAAAGTGGCACGGAACCATTGCACATAGTTAATCAATCTCTTGATATGTAATCCCTTGTAATAAAGTTTCGCACTGCTCAAGTATTGCAGCGCTCAGCATACTGGTGGTGGCGCTCGTATTGCAAGCACTCTCGAGCCCAATTTCTGCTTGGGCGGAAATGCTAGCTTGAGTGGTGTACCCGGTAGTTTCCACCATATTTCCGAAGCATTCCTTCGAATCCTACTCTATCTAGCCTATCGTTGCCCATCGTCATCGTCCAAAGCACCGGCACATGGAAAGATCAGAGAAGCGGCACTGGCGCAGCTGATTCTTTACTTGAAAGCCGCTGCGCGCAAGGAAATAATGTGGACTTGGTGTGTTACTTCAACTATGCTTATTCTGGGCAGAAAACCTTTGGTGAAGGCGACCTCGTAGGGGCGTCAGAATACATTACGATTTAGATGGAATACTCCAAGTCTTGTTTGATGTGGCTTCATACTATTTGAATAGATGTATCAAGACACGTGTATAATCTAGAACTTGTCGTGGTATAGTCTACCGTTTCCATATCGTTTGTGCGGCATTCGGGCCCGTCGCTCAACCAAACATTGTTGTTTTCTTCACATGCACATTGATTTATTTACTGTGGATCACTTCTAGCAGAACGTAAAAGTCCGCGCCTCGTACTTCCCGGTCTGCAAGTCATCCATCGCCTCCCCATCCATCATTCCCTGGACATAAGCCTCACCCAAAATGTGATAATGCTTTCCATCCGGTAACGCCCGAATGGTAAGCGGCATGCTGCAGCCGAAGATAATTGCAACCAGGTCGCCGACTTGCGTCTGCTCGCTCGCCCTGCCGTAGATATTGTCAGGCGCCCAGCCAACGTGTCCGGTCGAAGTCGTCATGAACCTCCTCTTCTGGGAGCTGCGGTCAAAACAAGAGTAAGCCTCCGTAAAGTCGCGTTCGGAGGCATCCGTGGGGATTTCATCTCCGAAAAAGTCGTCAAAGTTGGTGTCTCCTATCCGGAAGGTCGTGTTCGATTTGCGAAAGACTTCCCAGCGGAAATAGTAGGATCTCAGATCAGCAAGCCAGCTCCAGCCCCGCTTCACGAACTCCACTGCGGCGTTATCAAACGCGGAGGGAAGTTGGAGAATGGCTGCGTGTCGCTCAGTCGCCTTCTGCCCGTATATGTCTCTGTCCATGATGAGAGTGCGAAACACAGCCGCAGTAGTTGCTTCACGGCTTCCGTACGCGCTGCAGAAGTCGTCCGAAGACACTATGGTGTGTTCTTCCCAACTGAAGAAGCCCCTCCCACGGGCCGAAATTCCAGAGATCGCACCGATAACGAACCCTCGGCATTCTAGAAGTCCATCTCCAAAAAACGATGCACTGTTTCTGGCGTCTCTACTTGCGTTGTAGGGCAAGTAGTCAAGGTCGTCAGAGTTCCGGGGAAAGAGGTAGGCAGGACCCCAGAAAGGACCCTCGATCCGCCTCTGCATCATAGGGTTTCCCCGCCAACGCCAATCTGCCGTCCAAGAAGGACAATCTGTGGGTCCCCAGGGATTGACTTCGCGTAATGACTCCAAGCTGTCCAGTCCCTGGATGAAAGCTTTTGTTGCGTTCATGTATACTTGCGATACTGGCAGGGTATAATCAGGCTGCAGTAGCCCAGCTACCGAAGTGGGCATGAAGCCAGTGAGGGCGTACACTTTATCCCTCGGGTCCAGGCACTCAGAATCACTCGCAAGTTGCAATAGTCTTCCTAGGCCTAGGTCAAGATCACCCGTTCGTGATTTGTTGCTACCCAGTCGTGATAAGTGCTTGTATACTAGATGCAAGCTCGTCGTCTTCCAAGCTGTAGCTTGCAGTGAGGTCGCGGCTTCAATGTCTCCCCAAAGACATCGATCTTTGACGACCCACAAACTCTCTTGCAACACGGCAATCCCGGAGCAGAAGGTCGGCCAGTCGATTGAAGAGTTGCCACACCTGATGGTAGCCCTCGCACCCCCCATGACTATCTCTTGTATGATCCAGAGTCGATACCAGTACGGTCGATCCATGAACTCGTGCAATCCGAGCCAGCTCAGAGAGCCTAGGAATCCGGGATCTTCTCGAAGCCTTTTCTCCAGTTCAAATTCACATGAGGCTTCTCTAAATGTGACGAGGTCGCGCACGAGTTGAAGTGCCAGACCGCTTCTCGGAGATGCCTCTCCCAGCCATGCAACCACTGACCAAGCGCTTCTGTACATTGCCGGCATAGATTGGATAAGACTAGCACGTTCCTTCAGGTCGTCCTGGTTGATGCATAACGCGTCGACCCAGAGCCTGAAGCGACCTTGAAAGTCCCCTGTGCTACGGAACTCGCGAAGGAGCCGTTCAAGATTGGCGGAAACACAAACCACCCTACTATTAACAACGATGAATGCTTTTTCATTTGGATCGCCCCAGACGTACGAGAGTGCTGCAAAGTCACCCCACGTAAATCGATGCAGTTGTGCAGAGGGCTGTGTGAGAACGACCCGCTTCAACGGATCAAGTTTCGCCATTGTCGGAGAGAGGTGATGCTCTGTCCACTTCCCGAGCGCAGTCGGCGCTCGGTGTCCAGACAAGTCGTTCTCATCAAGGAAACGTCGGTAGGCGGGGGCAAGGTCCTTGAGCGAAACAGTCTCGAGGTGGCAATGGATGTCGTGCGAATAGGCCTCGGAAAGAATGGTGAGCAGTCTGATCTGTCCATCTTGTGTGTGCAACGGGCGATACAGCGGTGGTATCTGCAATCCTAATATCACCGGGACATGCTCAGGCACAGACGCCGCCATTGGGCAATCGCGGGGTTGTCGCAATCTCGACTCCGGTGTGAGCGGCAGCTACACCAACATCGGTCGTTTGCGTGTGCCAAAGTCCGGCAGAAAGAACGGAAACAATGGTCGCGGGTTTATGGGATAAGTCTTTGTGATCTTTTGTCGATTGTGGAGTCGGCGGGTTGCGTGGTGATGGGCTGTGGCAGTGCCGACGGCCTGAGCCACGCGGCAGGCATGCAGCCGCAACCACGTGTGCGTCTGATCGCCTTTACCCATTGGAGGCGTACAGCCCTCCCACGCGGCGAGCGCGGTGCAATGAGCCCGGATTTGAATGATGCATGCTTGAAGATGCGGACATAACGGTGCCGTTGACCCGAGGTCTAGGATTTGTTCGTTGCGGCGATGCCAGAGCTGGAATTTGGTTACTATCCTGTAAATCCCCGCATTAGCGAATCAGAAAGGTTTGCAGACCTGCAGGCCCCAGTTTGCAGACCTGCAGGCCCCAGTTTGCAGACCTGCAGATCCAAGGTGGCATTCCCGGGTGAGATCTTTATCTCCCAACATGCTGTTGACGTCAACCGCTGAAAAGCTCCCGCCGTGGCTTGCAATCGTCGGTTCGCTGGCGTCATGTCAGCTTCTTCTCAGAGCTTGTCATCCCGAGCACATGGAAGCGACCCGACACATGATAGGCTGGACCTAGGGTGGAATCCTGTGCACTGCTTATAGCTCATCTGAGCTCGGTCGATTTACTGATACTCCTGCACGCGATGCACAGGTATAAGAAGTCGCCGTGGCGGGCCCAAGGCGCTGGGCAAAAGCTTGGTTTTGCTTGTCTCTGTCTCCTTCTCGTGGGAATTTGGATATACAGTGAAGCAGTCATGAAGTCGCAAACGGTTCCAATGGTTGGGCTGGTCGCCCTTTCTGCTCTACTGACGGGTTGTGGTGCGGCGCCCACTACGACCATCGACGCTGAACCTTACGTTGGGTCGATATCTACAGACCTGTACCCTCCTCCTGGTAGTACGTCACGAATTGGTACCTCCCATGTAGTTGGCGTGGCTAACTGAAGTGACAGCCTCCGCGGACTCTGACCTCTTCCCGCCTGAATCGGTGGTCGGGGAAGCCGGTCCAACGCCGACGGGAGCGGAGCCAGCGGCCATTCAGACGGCCCCTGCATACCCTTACAACGATGGCGATGCCAATCAATATCCCCTTGTCAGCCTACAGCCGCACGGCAGCAGCTCTGACTCCGCCTTCGACATCACCAAGTACTGGGGAAACCTGTCACCTTGGTACTCTGTGCGCTCGTCCGACTATGGGTTGCCTGATGCGAGTCCTCTCGCGCCCGAGGGTTGCGACATTACCCAGATGCATCTCCTCTACCGCCACGGGGCCAGGTATCCCACCAGTGGTGCAGGGCCAAGTTCGTTCGCCAACAAGCTAGCCAATGCCACCAAGAGCGGGCTGTCCGTATCAGGCGACCTCGCCTTCCTTAGGAACTGGACGTACAAGCTCGGCGCCGAGCTTCTCACCCCGTTTGGACGCAGCCAAAATTTCAACTTGGGTATTGCATACCGGCAGCTATACGGACATCTCTTGAACAACTTCACTGAAGCTGGAACGATTCCCGTGTTCCGCACCGAGTCGCAAGACCGCATGGTCAAGACGGCGAACAACTTCGCCGCCGGCTTCTTCGGTGTGCCCGAGTACTTGGAGCAGGTCAACATCGAGATTCTCGTCGAAAAAACGGGCCTGAACAACTCCGGTGCGCCATATGAGATCTGCAAGAACTCCAATGTCGCCGCCAGAGGAAGCATCGGAAGCAGTGCCGCCTCTAAATTCGCCATCAATGCATTCAACTCTACCATCGCGCGACTGCAATCGCAAATTTCAGGTATCCAGCTCAACGCGACCGATGCGGTCAACATGCTACAGCTTTGTGCATACGAGACTAACGCGCTCGGGTACTCAGCCTTTTGCGATCTCTTCAGTGAAGAGGACTTCTTGAACTTCGAGTACTACTTCGATCTATCCTTCTACTACAACAACGGTCCCGGCTCCCCGGTTGCTGCCGCTCAGGGCAAAGGATACCTTGATGAGTACCTCGCGCGTTTTACCGGCAAGTATCCCGCTCCAGCATCGGCTTTGAACGAGACGTTCGATAACACCTCAACGTACTTCCCTCTCGACCAATCCATCTACGCGGATGCGACGCACGAGGTTGTCGTGCTTGATGTGCTTACGGCTTTCAATCTTACGGCCTTGTTCGACGGCCCGCCTCTGAGCCCGAGCGGGAATCGTCGGCAGAACAGCTTTGTGGCTAGCAAGCTTGTACCCTTTGCGACTCACTTCACAACGCAGGTGCTCTCTTGCCCATCTCTTTCGCCATCAAAGCAGATACGGTTCATTGTGTAAGCCTCACGACCCTCTTTCCGGCTCACGCACCTGGTCCACTACGACTAATACATCTCATAGCAACGATGCTGTCGTCCCCATCGACCAATCCTACTCGGGATGTTCAGCGGACCCGGACGGCCTCTGTTCTTTCGACAATGTCGTCTCTGTTCTCCAGAAACGCAGCAGTGAGATTGATTTCGACTACGACTGCTTCGCCAATTACACTGCCGGTCCGGGAGTGGATTACAATGGTAGAGCCCCGAAATATTAGATGGTTATGACCTGATGGTCCTGTACATCTGTACTTACCCTCATGTACATAGAAAGTACTACCAATCTGAGTAATGTAATAGTCTGCTGCATAACAGTCTTAGAAGGCTGCCGTAATTCCACAAAAATTCATTGTGGACCATCAACCCTTGCAACAACTCCCATATACTCGAAGTTAACACAATGCCCAAACCGGACTATAACATGCTCACAACCATCTCCCAGCAACCCCGCAAACACCCAACGCACAACTCCTACCTCCCCGCGCAGGCCGCACCGTCCACCATGTGTCAATTCCTGCAGGTAGACTACGCCTGCGGCCACATCGCTCTCGCTACGCACCCCTCATCGACCGTCCACTGTAACGCCGCAATAATATTCGGACTAATCGACAAGCGTGATGGTCCGCCCGCAGCCTGCTTCCCGCGCCCAGAGGATGTCACAGATCCCGCCTTCGTCGAGTACTACCACGACTCAGCGAACAAGTGCCACATATGCGAGGGTCGGTCGGCTTCTATACCTGGCTTTGTGTACGCGCATGCAGTTCGTAGCGTTTACATTGACTTTGATGACGACGGTGCGGAGGTTGGAGAGGAGGGAGAAGAGGCTGGTAGCGAATGCGGTGGTACTGAAAAGGCGGGTGTGCACGTTCACAAGCATACCGCGTGGGACGATTTAGAGCTCCAAATGAAGCGAACCACCTTCGTGACCAAGCTGGATAATCGTGTCCGGCGAGCTATCATGCGTAAGCATGGTAATCTGGCCGAGCGGCGTGGTAGGCCAAAGCTGTACGTGTACGTGTACGCGCCCCAGCCAGATGAATGTCTACCGCTTATTGAGCGGGACTTTCTTCCCCTCCGTATAGGGACTTTTTGAAGGATGGATATTGGCTGCTTGAAAATGATTGTGGTTAGATAGTCACCGAGCAACTGCAATGAACGCAGCGTCAATGGCGATGGTTCCGTGAATACCTTACTCCAATTCTTTTGCGCGTGGTTTCTTCGCTGTCTGCTGCGGTAAGCCTAAGACGGCTAGGTAACACACTCGCTAATTACAGACTTATTTCCCACGTATCAGTACATAATGTAGAGCTCAGTCTTCCTAAAATATCGCCAGTGCGCTCGGTGGTGCATGGATGCACCGTGCGGTCGATTGCGTATCGACTCGTACGAATGACTACGCCGCAATATATGCAGCCAGCCCTGATTCATTGGTATCGCGGCACAACCATCCTACGCTGTTGTTCCTTCGCCCATCTTCTTCGCTGCTTTTCCGCCAATCTCTAAAGTCAACTGGTCTACCTCAAGCTACGAAGATTGCAAACTCCATTACCAGCACCACACCACTCACCATCATGATTGTATTCAAAAGCGACAGTTTGAACGTTGTCGTGGAGGCCGCTATGGCCGTTGTGGCAGGGTGGCTGGGTTGATATGCCTGGAAATTCTTTTTCTCGCCCTTGGTGAATCGCGATGAACCCGCAGAGTTGCCATATCTCATCCCGTGTAAGATAAATCGCCGCATTCTGTCCACTATCTAAGTTTTGTACAGTTGTGGGCCACACATTTGCCGTGATGACTGGCGCCCATCGCATGTTCTTACGCGGCAGGTAAGCTAGCCACATACTTCAATGTCCCAAATCTTAATCGCAGTTCTAGGAAACATTTCGGGGACCGTCCCTGGGCAGTCACCATCACGGGAGAATCGATGTATGTGATACCTTCGGCCGAAGATGTGCAGACCGTATACAGGGCTCCAAAAACGCTTGACTTCGACATTTTCATCAAAGATGTACTCTCCAAGTACGGCATCACAACCGACAAGGCGTCGAAGATGTTTGACACATTCCCCGGTCATAAGAAGAGTTGGATGGAAACGTCCATCGAGAACTTCAAGTTGCAAATGCATCCAGGCGAAAAGCTCGATATCGTTCAAAAGAAGCTCTTCGGCTTTATCGATGACTTGTTGGTTTGGGACCGGCTCTGCGGCCGTATGGTACTTCAGGATGGTGAAGAAAGAGAAGATCATATCGCTCTATAGTTGGAGCGAGATGACTATTGTTGACGCACAAGCGCGGGCACTTTTTGACGAGACGCTTTTCGAAAAGTGTCCCAATCTACTAGCTCAATTTCAGATGTTCGAAGAAGAGTCTTGGAAATCTCCAATGGACCTACCCGATTTTGCTATTAAAGCTCTTCGTTCCTCGAAGAATCCGATTGAGAAGGGACTGGAAGAATATCTACAACTTCCCAAAGACAAGCGACCTAACGAATCGTGGATTATCAAGACATTTTGCGAGGACATGGACAGGCTTGGGATCCAAGAGGATCAGAAAGCACACGTCTTGTTCTCATTCTACCGAGTGTAAGCTTCCCTTCCTCCCAATGTGTCTGCAATATTACTCACGCAGTCGACCAGCATCAATGCAAATGTGTACAAATTGGTATTCTGGATCATATCGCGACTTCTTTTCGAGCCAAAACTCAAGGAGGAAATAGTAGCTGAGATCGAACCTGCATTTCGAGGCGAGAGCAACTCTGCGCCCGATCTTGACTACCTGCTCTACTCGTGCCCGCTACTCGCATCGACTTGTGAGGAGGTTCTTCGCCTTACCATTTGGTCCATTGGCACGCGATCCGTGCTATCCGACACTGCCATTGGTGGAAAGAAGCTTCGTCAAGGCAGAAAGTTAATCATGCCATATCGAGCTATGCACTACTGCCCAGGACGGTATGTCGCAAGAAGAGAGGTGCAGATGGTCACGGCTGTCATACTGAAGCGGTTTGATATGTCTCTTCAGGAGGGCGATAGTAAAGGACAGATGTCAGCTTTCCCTAAAATGGATGATACGCTTCCGTCTGGTGGCATACAGGCGCCACTCAGAGGAGAGGATCTGATTATACGGATCAAGCCGTCCAAGTAATTGCAGCAACGGGGGGTTTCGGGCACGATCTGCCAGATCGATCCAGTGTCTACTTCTTCTCTACACCATGGACATGCAAATGTAAAAGTCGATCAAAGACCAACATCATGCGGGTGCCGCGGAGGCACAAGTTGCTTGAATTTCTGCCGAACGTAGCTCCGTTGTTGGAATCATTATATTGGGAAGCGCAGGTATATGGTCAGGTGGCGGTACATGTGTCTCTGAAGGGCCATGTCGTGCGAATACTGACACATTCGCAAGCTTTTCGCTTTATTTTTTACGAACAGCCATGAAACGCTTTAGCAATTCAAGCTAGGCCAATTGCATGTTAAGCGTTTTCCCTTCTCCGCATGGAACCATCCTATACGAACCGCCGACAGTCTGCGGTCCGTTCCGCTGGTTGGTATCTCCGCCTCAACCATGCGCTTCTATCTACTCCATCATTGTCGACTCTGAACGTGTGTAGCATAAACATTCGGGCCCCTGCGCGGCATCAAGACTTCGGTCATGGGTATCTTGCTATGTTCCTCCACGTTTTTGACCACCTCCATCGACTTCTTTTTCAAGAAGGCTGTCGTGTTTTCGAGCGTGATTAGCCACGGATGCCAAGCACGCGAAAGTGACACGTCCGGTCAGCACATCACCATGACAACCAAGAACTTGTTTTCCCAACGCGTCAATCCTCCAAGCTGTGCCGGCGACTCCAAGCCTCAAAAGGTCCCAAAGGATCTCAAAGGGTTCCAAAGACCAAAAGGTTCCATAAGGATTGCGCGGGACCTGGAAGAGCTCGACACCTACAAAAGAAAACACAGGCTCCACAAAACACTTGACATGTGGACCAATAAAATCAAAAACACCACCATTTCTCCGAGAGTTACTCGCTGCAATAAAAGTTGATGCGATCGCCTCAAGATGCGGTCCCATGCCGACGCTCCACCTCAAGTAGTGTACGATCCGACTGGGCGGCAGTACCATACCGAGAAGCAGCTCGGCCGTGGAGGCTTCGCAATCTGCTGGCAAGCACAGCAAACGGAGGGCACCCGCACGACCAGCAAGACTGTCGCCTTGAAGATCGTTAAGTCCAAAGTGGAACCGAGGAAGCTGGCGCAGAAGGTATCGTCGCTCGCCGTGTCTCAACGCGTCTAGCACTCTGACTTTTACCCACAGTTCGTCACCGAACTACAACTCCATTCGAAACTGCATCATCATCCAAACGTCGTCGAGTTTTACCGCGCCTTCTCCTACCAGTTGTCTACATATGTCGTCCTCGAAATTTGTACCAACGGGTCCCTCGCCGATTGTCTCAAGCAGCGCTCATATCTCACAATGCCCGAAGTCCGTCGATACGTGATCCAGACTTGCGGTGCTATTAAGTACCTTCACATGCGCAACGTCGTTCATCGCGACCTGAAGACCGGAAATTTGTTCTTGGACCATGAGATGAATGTTAAGGTTGGAGATTTTGGACTCGCTGCTGTGGTGGTTGGGCCACATGATGCTGCAATGCGCCGCACAACATTGTGTGGGACTCCAAGTTACATTGCGCCAGAGGTTCTCGAGAAGAGCGGTAAAGGTCACAACGAGAAGGTCGATATTTGGGCCATTGGCATCATCGCGTGGGTAACCACCCACATGTGTGCTGTGTAAACACATAATAATGATTCTCTCAGGTACACTCTTGCTGTC
>Ga0247733_1000299_pt1 | contig 32400 bp, 43 predicted proteins | sample UWRJL043104R2_FD_180932 | JGI IMG/M metagenome (GOLD analysis project Ga0247733, IMG submission 180932) | Plant litter microbial communities from Arlington Agricultural Research Station in Wisconsin, United States - UWRJ-L043-104R-2 | ecosystem: Environmental > Terrestrial > Plant litter >...
AGGGCCCCCCCCCCCCCCCCTATCGCCTTCTTTCTCACACCACACCATCAGCGCAACCAGTGCCTACATTGGTCATATCTCGCTTTACCGCATCTTCGTTTTGGCATCAAGCAAATGCGTGCGCGAGAGGCTTTACCATCGACCGACTGGGCGCTCGGTGAAGCACATTTGCTGGAACCTTAGCTGCCATGGTTGAACTCCAGCTCCACGCATATCCCCCCTTTGCGCTTCATCATGTCTCTTCACTCCAGACCTTTCCCATCGACGACAAGCCTTCGTATTGCTTCTAGATTGCTTCAATATTAGCTGTCGCTTGCATCATCCGTACAGCAAGAGAAGTCCAATCCTTCGTCGAAGCTCTAGTGCAAGGCGCTCGGCAGTCGTTATTGATAACCAACCCTTAGCCCTGCCACATGCATCCCAAGTCTCCCATCATCAACGTCTGGTCTACGCCACAAAGCAAGCCAACTCGAGTGTGCCCACTTCCACACTTCGAAGCAGTATGGACTCCAATCTGGACAACGGCTCATGCTGCATGTCCCTTAATCTATCACGAGGAGGCTGCGCGGCTGAACCAGGTATTGTGTTGCTCCAACACCTCTCCGCGCACTCGACAGAGTCGCCCTCATCTCTCTTCATTAATCCTTCTACCCCGCCGGCATAGGACCATGTGGTGCAGATTGGCCCTAGTCAGCGTTCCCGGTATCCGATCGTTGTGCGACGCAGCTGTGCAGCATTCCCGATCCGCATCCCGGTCGCCAGGATTGATAAGCGGCCCCCAATGCTGGCGTACGCATTCTGCCAGAAAGGCCCACCATCTTGGGAGACTACCTTGACCCTGCCACAACATAACACACCGCTTGCCCGGCAAATGAAGGCAATAGAACATGATGACGACTGCTCGAAAGCCACTGATCGGTGAAGTGGTTTCCGGTGAGATGGTTGTCAATGTGGCGCAAAACGTTGGATTCTGCTTCCTCCTCTAGACCGATTGGAACTGTCGCCGCGACTGCCCTCTAGACCGCCTGACTCCGTAGAGTGGTCATCTGTCGAGCCTTCTCGACCTGTCCCAGCTGCCTTGGGCTTACCCCGCTCCAACCCGTTTCAACTCACCGTCCTTCTCCATTCGTTGCCAGTTCTCCACGCACTCATTCTTCCTCCACCGCCGCATTTTCACGGAATCGCATCCGGCAATCCCGAGCTTTCTTTATGATACCTGGCAGAGTTAGACAGCATCAGTAACGGGGCCGTGGAACGCACATCTTGAACAATGGGTCCCAAACCGTCACTGCCCTCTTCGAATAATGACCGTTCGCTAAAGACGGAGTCTCAAGGAAGAAATGCTTGTCCACCGAGCATTCAATCACCTTGCCGAAAAGCGAATCGTCGTCCAGGCATCGCTCGTAGGCGGACACGATGGTCGAGATGGGTGTCAAGCTAGAGCTTGTTAGATAGTTGTTGACCGAACGCATCGATATCTTACCAGTCTGACGAGACAGCGTCTACCATCGCTTGCGGTATGATCGACGTGTGCACAATTCCAGGACAGACTGTGTTGATACAGATGTTCTCCTTCTGCGCCATGTCAACGTGTGGCCTGGAATGTTGTCGGAATCGCCTACGCTTTTGAGTATCCGTGACGTAGCACGAACAAAGTTCACCACGGCGGCTTTGGCTCCATCATACTCGGGGTAGGCTTCGTGTGGCACGATGGCTGCTACACTGGCGGTGGCTACAATCTTGCCACCGGGCGTCTTGTTCTTTCTCATGAAGTGGATCGCGAGCTGTGTCCCATAGACGACACCCTTGAAGTCAACATCTGTAGTCAGCAGGTCTGGCTTTGGTGGTATCCTGCCCGGCGTCAGCTCGGTATTGTTTTGTTACATTCTCACCCTTACTTGTCGGACCCGCGGTGCTCAAATATGTAGATGGAACTGTTCAGAGTCAGTCCTACCCAGCAACTTACGGACCGCCATGCTACCTCTTGTCAACAATACCAGCGTTCGCGCACAGAGCGTCGATGCGTCCGTACTTGTCCCAGACCTGCTGGAACATCTGAGCCTGGCTAGTGCCGTTAGCAACACAACCACACCATACTAGACAATCACCAACCTGTCATAGTCGGCGACGTTGCATTTGTGGAAGCTCGATGCATCACCCAACTTCTGCGCAAACTCCTGGTTCGCATTGATATCGGCAATAGCGACTTTCCATCCTCGTTCCACAAGCTTCTCGACAAGTCCCATGCCCATTCCGGAATTGCCACCGGTTACAATTGCTACTGAAGCTGAGGACGCCATGTTGCTGGGTACTGTTGGATCAGACTTGGGAAGAGGAAAGACGTCCGGACTTCAGGTGACAGTTTACAGGTTACAGGTACATGTTCCACTCCCCGAGAGCGGAAAGCATTTCCCGCTCCAGAACTATGTTGTCAAACGTGACACCTGTGGTACTCCATCGCCGTTCATTCCGCCACTATCATCAGGTGCTTGGGTGAGGGGATGCAGCCCAGCTCGGTTAAGGTTGGCATCGGGCCGACGTCACCACGACACCTTCACGCACCATCGTGAGCGTCACAGAAGCCCGGACTGCATCTTCTTGCATGAATTAATTATTCCCGGGCATGTTCGAGCTTCGTAGCGACTCGAGCATCGCATCTGCTTTGAGCTCTTGTTAATTACGAAGTCGGTGATGGGCTCGGAACTGTTCTGCAATGAAAGTCGGGATAACCTTTGCCGCGGACCACAGCTTGTCGCCGACATTGAATTCTGACGCTTTGGGAAACCCACCCTTGGATGAGAGCGCCTGCCCGTTCCTTTCAGCATGTGTCTCCTTAGCTACCCCGCTTCTGGTGGTACCACGGACACATTCCGCACGTGGGAAGAATGGTTCACGACCGATCGTATCACCCGTGCTACCACCGATGGTACGAAAGGGTCAGCGTCATAACGAAAGCTGTGCGACGAACACACAGCTCTACTCTCAGAGACCCTAAGCTCTCCGAGCCACACCTGTCGTACTACGAGTGCAATGCTTTTATTGTCTGGCCCCTTCCTTGCGCAACGCCATCTACACAAGCAGCAAGCGGATAAGCAACTCCTCCCGTATCCAAGTCAAACCACTGCCATGAACTCAATGGACTAGTTTCCGTGAACTTGGTATGGATATATTGGTGTAGTGACCATCCCCGCAGAGCTAAACCCGGGGTGTAGTGACCATCTCCCTGCCAGAAGCAGGCATGAACGACGTCGGCACGCGGGGGATCTGCACGCTTATGCAGGCCGCTCGAGCACTAGCTTGCGCCTACGGTGTCGTGACGAGAAGTTCTCGAAAGCGGTACTCTGACTTCTTGGGGTCTTGCGGGTAAGGTTTTGAATGTGTGGGCTTTCAGGGCCGGAAGGCGCATGTAGATAAGAGCGAGGAGGTCATCTCAGCCAAGCTGACGGTAGCTTTTATCTACTCACCTATTGCTAGACTAAGATCAATCCTAGCACCATGGACGACTTCTATCTGTTCGCGAATTGTAACTTCGTGCCCGATCGATATGCAGATGTACAGTCTCCCTAACCCCCCCAACACTCTCACCCCTTATCCTCCAAGTAAACATCCAACATTCCCCGCTCACCCCACCCCCCAGTGGCAATCCGCCTACGACGCCCTCGCAACCTACGTCCACGCCAACGAACCCACCACAAAAACCTACTACTTCGGCATCCCCCTCGACTACGCGCACGACTTCTCCGTCACAACCAGCATGTTCGCCTTCGAAGTCTACGGCAAGCGCGAGGACCTCTACACGACGCATCTCGGCTCGCCCGCGATGGCGAAATTTCTAGAACTGATCCCCGCGTCGACGACGACGAATCTGGATCTTGCGCATTACCGGTGTGTGGCGGGCTTTTTGGATCTGCATGGCGCGAAAGAGGAGGCCGGGGTGCTGCAGGATGTGAAGATTACTTGTACGGGGGCTGAGGCGAGGGAGAGGCTTTTGGGGGCGTTGAGTCGGCTTGTTGGTGGTGTGATGGGGGAGGAGAGGGGGAATGGAGGGAAGGGCGGGGTGTATACGTATATGGCTTTTGCGTGCTTGGATGATGATGTGGGGGTGAGGATTATGGGGAGGTGGAAGGGGAGGAGTGATATGGAGGCTTTTGTTAGGAGGGCGGATGTGGGGGCGTTCTGGGCGGAGGGTAAGGAGAAAATAGCGCGGATGGAGCAGAGGTTGTATCTTCCTAATGGGAAGGGGTGGTTGCATAGGGGGAGCGGGTTTGCTGGTGATGAGAAGGGTGGGACGAAGCTTTAATCACTACTGCAAGGATCGCTTGAGCTCTGGAGAGTATTTCAATCATTGAATGTGAATTATGCTTAGCCTGATATTAACATAAGAAATCGAGCACTCAGACAGGGCTCGTCTGGTCCTCTGCACAACTTCCTTGAGCCGTTCCGCACCTCAACTGGAGCGTATCCGAGCTGTCACCAATCCAGACCCCATAGTCTCCGTCGATATTGGGCACGATCCAGTTCTGGCTCACAACGTCCCACACACTGAGATCCTTCCTCGTAACACGCATCTGCACCGTCTGGCTCGCGCCTGCGGCCAACTCCTGCGTCTTCGCAAAGTCGCGCAGCTGGATGATGGGAGTGTCGAAGGAGATACCGCTGGGGTACTGAACGTACAGCTGCGCAACAGCCTTACCAGCACGCGCACCGGTGTTGCTGATGGTGACCGAGACGTCGTATGCGACCTCGAAGAGCGCAGGGTTTCCGCCCTGAGCACCACCTGCAGCAGGACCGGGCTTCTGCTCGTTCGAGTAGCCAGCAGGGTACGGGTACTTGTTCGGTGAGCTTGCGGCAGCGGCGGCCTTGTCGGCATCGTTCTTGTCGAGCCACGAGTAAAGATAGCGCCAGATGCGGTCGAAGGGGCCTTCGGGCCAGTAAGCTTCCGATGGTGGAGGGATTGTGGTCGGGTATGAGGGTGTTTCTCCCTTGGCGGGTCGCGTAGGCGGTACGGATGTCAAGGGTGTGACGGGTGTGATGGTCGCGTTGGAGAAGGAGAAAGTCGTGTAGCTTAGACCGTGGCCGAATGCATAGCGTGGTTTGATGCCTTCTTTGTTGAAGTGGCGGTAGTCAATGTAGAGACCCTCCGTGAAAGTGTCCTGGGGTTGTCCGAGCTGGAAGCCAACGAGGTCGAGACTGGCCGGGTAGTCGTCTTCTGAGTTGGGGACGGTGTAAGGAAGGTGGCCTGATGGGGAGACGTCGCCGAAGAGGACTTGCATGAGACTGTCACCTGCTTCTTGGCCTGGTAGATGGGCGAAGAGGACGCTCTTAACAGAAGGTAGATCGTGCCATTGTTCGAGGATGATGGGACCAACGGTGTGTACGATAACGATTACGTTAGAGTACTTGGCCGCAACGTCTTTGATCAGCTTGTCGCCGTTGTGCCAAAGGTTGAGGTTTGCGCTCGTGCGGTCGCCAGGGTTGTTCTCAACTGTGATGTAGTTCTCGCCGGAATCTGCGGTCACAAAGACGAGAGCGATGTCGGAGGCTGAAGGGTTGGAGTTTGAGGGGAAGGAATCGGAGTTGAAGAATTGGAAGTTTGCGCCGCGGGCTTTCAAGCCATCAATGGGCGAGTCCATATACGGATAGCGAGCTGATCCGCTTCCCCATCCCATGCCGAGCGTTCCTTTGTTGCATCCCTGATCAACGCAAGAGTTGATGCCATCGGGGTTCTTCTCAGCGTCCGTGCCGAACACCTTGAAAGTGGCATTGAGTGATAGTGGGAGGCTGGCATTAGCGTTCTTCAAGAGGGTGATCGCATCGCGCGCGACCTCTCTCGCGATCTCGGCGTGGTTCGCCTGCACATCCACGAACTCGTTGACGATACCACTCGGCGAGAACAGAGCGCCGGGGTAGAGCGGACCTTCAGCGTTCTGAGTGTTCGTGTCGAAATTCGGGCTTGGGTAATCTTGATCTTGGCCGAGCTGGAAGTAGGTTGCCAGAATGCGCGTGACAGAATCGTCCAAGCGGTCGACAGGAACAGAACCGTTCAATATAGCCCTCGAGTACTCGTACATCCAGAATGATTGGCCAGTAGCTAGAGGGATTGTGTTGATGTCGCCAGGCATGTTCATGTCAAGTCCGGCTAGCGCTGACGCAACGCCGGAGATTTGCGCAAGCCAGTCCGACATGACGAAGCCCTGGAAACCGAGCTCGTCCTTGAGGATGTTATTGATGAGGTAGCTGTTTTGCGAGCAAGCGGATCCGTTGACCTAATCAGTTAGCGCCATGTACTGATACTATCTGAAGTCTCAGAAGTACTTACAGCGTTGTACGCAATCATGACTGATCCGACACCAGATCTGACGCTCTCAGCAAACGGCCATAAGTACAGTTCGTGCATGGTCCGGTCGTCCACGTTGGAGGATATTCCAGGCTGTATTAGGTTGTACATTCGGTACTGTTCCTGCTCGTTGGCGATAAGATGTTTGATGGTGGCAATCACGCCCACGCTTTGGATGCCCTCAATCGACAGGGCACCTCCAAAAGCTTGTAGAACCGGATCAGAACCAAAGCCTTCCCAACCTCGGCCTGCTCTCGGTTTCCTGCCCAGTGGACCGACAGATGGTCCTAGGTGGACATTGACTCCTTTTCCTCGAAATTCTTCTCCAATAGCAACCCCACGGGCGTAAATGAGGTCTTTGTCCCATGTAGCGCCCACTGTGATACCTGCCGGAAAAGCGGTATTGTGGTCTGAGTTCCGGACGCCGAGGGGGCCATCTTGCAGGCAAAGTTGAGGAATGCCAGCTCGAAGAGCGCTCCCCGTATTTCCAACGCAGCGTCCCATGAAGATGCCAGTGCCGCTGGTCAAGTTGGTCTTCTCGGCCAGTGTCAGATTTTGAACGATGAGCGATGCCTTTCGGTAGCTCTCGCTCCAGTCTGACGTCCAGCCTCCATGGGGAGCGGGGTAGTACGGTGCAGCGACATAGCCAGCGGGGACAGGTATGCGCTTCTCAACGGCAGCAGCGTCGGCGCAAGCCAAGAGCGACGACAAAAAGAGTGAAAGCATCGCGATGGACTTTGGACTCGACGCAAGGAGTGACTTGAAGAAAAGGAACGTGAGTGTCCGTAAAGAAAGGCTGACGGAGATTGTTCAGAGACATATACCCTTCTCAGATCCTGGAATACACATGGTAATACCAAGACGGCAAAGACGCGTTTTGGTTCGTTTCCGGCGCGTTAACCAGGGTGCTGGTATTTCGATAGGCGAAAGGTAATGCGTACTGAGATGGGTAGTCAGGTGGACGCGTAGCATATGGCTGTTTGGGTGCCTTCAGAGCAATGTCGGGGAGTCTCCCCGAGTGAGCTTAGGGCTGGGGCCGGTTAAAGCAGGTGACAAGGAACGCACCCTGTTGCAGAACGCCAGTTCTGCGCGTTCCTATCCCATGACGTCGGATGCTTGTTCTTTCTGGTCTCTACAGTATTGCGACGGCTTGAACTCTTCCTGTTGCATCCCGAAAAGGGTGCGACGGTTTTCATGCAGCTGCTTCGAGGCGGCAATTTACCGTAGAATCAACTTATTGTATATGCGTGGAAATGAGAGCAATGCGTGACGGTGCGCTGCTGATCCGGGGATCGGCAGGGCTGCCCTGGCGGACTTGGAGATGGTGAAAAGATACCGGTGGCGATGGGCGTCGCGCTGGACGTCGGTCGTGGTGCATCGTGAATCTCACGCGACCGATTCGAAGGCCTCTCGAGCTGGTAAGCAAAGCACCAGACTCTATAGATCGCGAGTATCTGCGGTTCAGCCCAGACTAAAGGGTGAATGGTAGACTAGGCGCATTGCAAAAGGTAGCGGGCGCTGTGATTAAGAGCGACAGGGGCAACGACGCTTCGACATCGCTTAGACTAGCGCGCCGCCTACCGGCGCTGGTCTCCAAGAACGACATCTCCTCCGCTCTCCTCACCCCTTGCGCATCATGTCAAAACGCCATCAAGCGATGCTGAACAACGCCCCAGGTCGCCCAGGTCACCGGCTAATTGCTTTTCTCTTAGCTGGGCTGTCGTTGCCCTCACTCCGCGCTCAAACCACAACAACATCCGCTCCATGGCCAATCTTGTGGGCATGGCATACGGGACTTCAATACACACTAAGTATTCCATCCATCACCAAAAAGGCTAAGCGGTGCGCCAATGCAACTCCGTATCGAGCACCATAGCGCCCATATCGGGATGTGCACGCTCCTCCTCCTGTTACTTGCCAACACACAGAGCCTCTGGACACCTGGTATGGCTTGAAGGATCCCGGCTCTCCCGGCTCTTCTATCGATTGAACCTACGCGTGGGTTGTTGGCATGATCAGAGCGCTGATACGGCATATAAAGAGATATGGAGACCGAGGGGCAAACCCTTCGAGCTTACGACGTTCACTTTTCCTCTGTCGTTCTTATTCCTATCTGGTTTTATTAATATTATAATGGCTAATACACGCCTCGCCGTCGTCGCCTCTACCCTATTTGCGTTATTTGCTCGTACCGTTATAGGAGATACATGCGCAACGGTAGCCGGTACCACTGCGATAGACATCAAACAACGTTTCGCCCTCGAGTATACGTCAGAACAACTCAACTACTGGTCCACGGGTTGCGGGAATCTAAAGCCCTCATGCCAGCTCTATCCCACGACAGCTAATGAAGTTGCGGCCATTGTCAAGATTTTGCACGGCAACAATGACACCTTTGCCATCAAGTCCGGAGGCCACAACGCCAACAAGTACTTTGCCAGCATTGACGGAGGCCCCCTGATCTCTACCAAGAAGCTCAATGAGGTTACGTTCGATGCGGACTCGATGACGGTGCGCGTTGGGCCAGGAAACGACTGGCAAGACGTACACCAAGCTCTGGAGGGAACTGGAGTCACTGTAGTCGGTGGCAGGATTGGCGAAGTCGGCGTCGGCGGCTATGTGGTTGGAGGTGGTCTCAGCTTCCTATCCACCCAGTATGCATGGGCTGCGAACAACATTGTGGAATGCGAAGTTGTGTTGGCGAACGCATCGATCGTAACAGCATCAAGCACGCATAATTCGGACCTGTGGAAGGCGCTCAAGGGTGGAGGAAACGGTTATGGTATCGTCACAGCCTATACAATGGTTGCCCACCCGCAAGGCGAGGTCAGTACCGTCGTTGTCGAAGTGCCGATTGCGGAAGCTACAGGCTTTTGCAGGCGGACACGGGAGCATGCCAGATTCGTTTCCATCACATGCTGACTCGAACATAGGTATGGGGTGGAAACCTCGTGTTCACGGGAGATAAGGCTCCTCAAATGTTGGCGGCCGTACGCGACTTCACCGAGCACTACCCTGATGAAAAAGCCGCTATTATCATGACAGCCGAGCTAACCGTGCTGGGGGCCGTCGACATCTGGATCATGTTCTTGTTTTACGACGGACCAACACCACCCGCAGGAGTTTTCGACAACTTCACTGCGATCGGACCTATCACAGATAACTGCAAAACTCGTAGCTACTACGACCTTCTCACGTACAACAACTTCGGTGTGCTCAAGGGCTCTATTTACACCATCACCACGGAGACGCTGCCTTTGCCCGATGTTTCGGCGGGAGCGGAAGTGTTGGGTGCCGTGTACGACCACTGGAGGAACACTACCGAGGGCGTCATCGCGGTCCCTGGGATCATCGGATCGATTGCGTTTCAGCCGATCCCCAAGATGCTTGCACGCAAGGCGCTTGAGCGGGGCGGAGATCTGATCGACTTGGATGACGAAGTCGATCGCATTATCCTTGAATTCAACTATTCGTATACATTCGCGACGGATGACGAGAAGATGGACGCTGCGACGCAGGCGCTGTACAAAGGTACTCAAGCGCTGGTCACGCAGTTCCAGGCAGATGGAAAGCTTCCAGAAGCGTACCTGCCGCTGTTTGCCAACGACGGCTATTATCGTCAGGACTATTTCGGTCGGCTGCGGACTGCGGATTTTGCGCGAACCGTTCGCGACCAGGTGGATCCGAAGGGCTTCTTTGCGGGGAGAACGGGTGGATACAAATTGTAGCGCATATGTCGGGACGGGAGCGTCCTCTGCAGTCTGACCGTCATCACTATATTTTCGTCGTATGCCGTTGTTTATCGATTGTGAGTTTCGGGTGCCGAGATTGGGGCAGTGAGGCTGCGAGGAGGCTCGGGAGGCTAGTCGCGTCTGAGTGAACCTGTCGCTTGGATCGCATGGGGAAAACACTTCACCATATTGAGATCTGCGCCGCATCACACCACTGCACGAGCAATAACTGGCTCGGTTGTTTCCGCTGAGTGCATCCGGGCTTAGAATAGTGTAGCCGCGAGTGCTGCCCACCATCATCCACTGCCTGTTCACGCCTACATGGGCCAGTGTTATTCCTGTGCTCCTACGTTCGGTGGCCCCGATTGAGGCACAACAAAGGTGTCTTCTCTGCGGCACAGCGAAATGGAGCACCGTTTGACGCCTCAGGAGGCCACTGCGGGGTCTCGGAAGCTGTCCACAGGCGCTACACTGGGCGGTCCTGCGCGGTTGCAAGCACGTTGTGGTGCGGTGCAGGTCGATAATTACGGGCCGCCCACCTCATCCGACCCGCCGCGAGGGGGACCTGTTTCGAAACAGTACCTTCTTGTCGCTGCGCTTAACGACCCAGCAACTCGTCTCGCCATTCTATTTGCATGGCGTATCCCCTCATCCTCATCTTAATGGTCTATTTTTCTGGTCCCTCGACGCCTTCTGACACACCTTTCTAGAACGGCTTGCTTACCACAAAGCGCACACGAGCGAGCATGCTGCATCTCGCTGCAGCTTTGCTGCAGGTCCGCTGCTCAGCCCTATCGATTACTACATCTCCCAAAGCAGTTGTAGGCGTTGCCCCCCGGGCCTCTCGCCCGCCAAACCATCCTATCAGCGGGCTGCTCGCGCGGCTAAGCGCCCACCCTTTGGGCCATTTGCGCTTTTTTAAGACACAGCACCTGGACCCACTCCCCCCGTGTCGAATAGGCGCCTCTGTCCCTGGTAAGCTTCCCTTGACGGCTCTGACGCCGCGCCGACCACTCACGAGGCCATTTTTGGCTACGCGCAGCACGATTTGGAAGAAGCGCCTTGACCATAGCCTACCCGTTTCACGCACCTTGGGACTGCTCACGGCGAGTACCAAAACAGATCCCTGGTTTCATCAGAATTCTCCGACGGCCTGGCGGCCTTTGTTTAGAGGGGGCTCTGAGGCTGCGCCGATGGTATAAAGGCTAGGGCATGGACCCAGCGATGGTCCCCTCAGATACACCGACTCTTACACCGATCCTGCAAGCGACCATCCCTTCGTTTCTTTGCTGTCACGATATCTCCTACCCTTCCTTTCCTACCTCACTCTCGTTCTCATACGTCTGCTCTAATCCATAATACATACCATCCTCTCGCTTCAACCCTCAACATCATCGTCGCACCTCCTCTCTTTTCTTTCTCCCATTCATATCCTCACCTCTTTCTTTCCTGTCTATTGTCTATCCCGATGATCCTCAGTATGCCTAAGATTGAGAAGGCCACCCCGTCACATCGCAATTCCTTCTCGGCTGCATCAGCAGCTGGGGGAAGCGGAACACGCAGCTCGTCATGGTCCACAAAGGACGACGAGACGCTGATCCAAGCTCGTGCCCAAGGATTGAACTGGAACCAGATCGCGCCCAAGCACTTTCCTGCCAAGTCACCCAATGCGTGCCGGAAGAGGCACGAGCGGTTGATGGAAAGGCAAAATGCTGAGCAGTGGGATGGCGTAAAGTTGAATGAACTGGCGCAAGCGTATATGGAAGTCCGCCGCGAGATGTGGAGCCTTCTTGCATCAAGGGTCGGGGAGAAGTGGCAACTAGTCGAACTCAAGGTACGCTATAAATTTGTCGACTCCGCATTTTCAACTATGCCAGTAGCTGACTTGAAGGCAGTGCATGGAGAAGGGCCTCAAGAACCTCAACCAGGCGTACCGGTCAGCACAAAAGAAACAGGGTACAGGCAGCCATGAGGATAGTGGAATCGGCATTTCTGACCTGGACGAAGATGACCGCTCCACGCCCATCGACGGTCCAGTGGACCCCATGCCCACAGGCTTCCCGTCTTACCACCACACATATCCCACACACGCCACACAGCAACAACGGGTACCGAGCATCCAGTCAATTTTGCAGCACCAGCCTAACATGCAAGCCACCTACCAAACGCATCATCAATACCATTCTGGGCAAATCTGAGCGCTCTCAACCCTCGAACCATCTCTTTCTCTACTTTCTAGTATTTCTTTGGCTTCGGCCTCTCTTTTCGGCACATTTCTTACGACATCTCCTTCGGTCTCTCCCTGACGACCTCACGATCCTTTGGTACCTTTCCAGATATAGACTTTGTACCATTACAGCATCGCCATGGTCGAGTCCAAGAGCGGACTTCCCCAGCACCACCACCTCGACCACATATGGCACACACCTAGAGTTGGGCTAGGCCACACAACATAAATTCCGGCGTTTCTTCCTTCACATCACTAAAACGACAAGGGGGCATGGCAAGGCGTTGGAACGTAATCAGGCGGTAGGATACCCAACATGGACACTCGCTATTTTCGTCATCAAAAGAGATGCATATTTGAGCAGCTTACAAAGGGGCATTTAATGGCGTTTCAGCGTCGCTTTCACTCGCTTTGGGGAAGATCTGGTGCATTGTTATTGCAGGTCGGAGAATGGGGTAATTTCATGGGCGCGGAGACGCCTGGTTAGGTTTAGATTTCTCTGTCTTCTGCTTTTGTACCTTTTCTTGTATCTCCTTGGTCTCAAATCGTCATCTTTTTCCTACGATCTTTCTCTTCTTCTCCATGATGCATTTCTTGTCTTTCGTTCTGCATAGCGGCGCGTGCTTCTCTTTTGTGAAAGTCTCGAGTACCTGATATGATGGGTTCGATTTTAGCGTCTGTAGTCTTTCGTCCTTTCTCTATGACACCTCTCTCTACATCACTCTACATAGATAGTACAATTACCACCGTATACCAGAACAAAACCATACCAAAGCAGTCCACCCGTGCATGCACAAGTCACCACATGCTCACTACAACCCCCCACAGCCCCCAACGTACTCCCCGTGCCAACGCCCGTCAATAAACGAACCCGCTATACCACTCATCCGCTTCTCCAATCGCCAAATCTCACGATACTGTCGTACGGCAGGAGGCTTCGCAGTAGGGCCCGAATCTGACCCGCTTCCACACAGACGCACCTACACAGCCCCCCTCACCAAGCACCCACCACTCCCCACACCACATGCATCCCAAAACCAAAAATTCAATAAATCCATGCATACAAACAAACCTCGCTCACCCCTCCCCTCCCTCGTCCCCAGCGATATGTAAACCCCGCTCTAAAAATAGGCCGTTACAAAGGACGGCATCGCACCCCGCGATCCACCATGTGCAGTCCGATCTGATCTCAGTCAGAAGCTCGGCTAACGCCATCACAATGCCAGCCCCACTTCCCACCCGTGCCGCAAACCAAACAAAGGACCGCCGCACCAACCCCCCTCCCGCTAGCTCTCGCGAAAGCTAGCCATGTCTATGACGAGCTCCGCCTCAATCGGCTGCAACCGCCCTCCACGGCGCAACCACATCGGCACGGCACAGCAAGTCACAACCACTATGCCCGCACGGCCAGCTCCCCAGCAATGCCCCCCGTTCGTGCCCCTCTCCTGCGCATCCCATTCACCGACCCGCTCCCCGCGCCCACGATAATCCCCGCGAGCGCGAACAGCCCTGCCGGCGCTGTTGCCGCGCTTGTGGAATTCCTCTCGCCGGCCCTGCCAGCTGCGCGCCATGCGCACGGCAGAACGGCTACCAGCAATGGCCCTGGCAAAACCCTCCTCCTTACCGGCGCAGGCATCAGCGTAGCCTCCGGTCTCGCCGACTATCGCGGCACAAACGGGACGTATACGCTGAACAAGACGTATCGCCCCATCTACTTCCACGAGTTCTGCACGAACCATGAGGCGCGGAAGAGATACTGGGCGCGCAGTTTCCTGGGGTGGACGACATTGGATAGTGCAAGGCCGAATCCGGCGCATGAGGCTGTGAGGAAGCTGGGGGAAATGGGCGTGGTGGGGACTGTGATCACGCAGAGTATGTTGCCACATCTTCAATCTCAAGATACATGAGACGAGAGGACACCAGTCGCAAGCCAACAAGCTAACCCAACCACTCCACAGACGTCGACTCCTTCCACCCAACCGCCCACCCCTCCCTCCCAACCCTCGAGCTCCACGGCTACCTCCGCACCCTCACCTGCCTCACCTGCCACACCGACTACCCCCGCTCCTCCTTCCAGACCGACCTCGCCCGTCTAAACCCCACATGGAACACCTTCCTCGCGTCGATCCTGGCCTCGGGCGCGCTCAACACAGAGAACCCGGCCGAGCGCCGCGAGAAAGGGCTCAAGACGAATCCGGACGGCGACGTCGATGTCCCCGGCGCGGAATACGGCACGTTCAAGTACCCGGCTTGTCCGACGTGTCTGGCGGGCAAGACCTCGACTGCACATGGCAAGGTCAAGGTGGAAGTTGACCGGGATGGCGCGTGGAAGCCCGGCAGCGAGGGCGGCATCTTGAAGCCCTCCGTGGTCATGTTCGGCGAGTCGATCCCCGCGGAGCGAAAGCTCGCGGCGGAGACTGCCGTCGACGATGCGGCGCGCATGCTCGTCGTTGGGAGCAGCTTGGCGACATACTCGGCGTGGCGGATCGCGAAGCGGGCCAAGGAGCTGGGGAAGCCGATTGGGATACTGAATATTGGGGGTGTGCGCGGTGAGGATACGTTCTTCGCGGATGTGAGCGAGGGGAATACGGGGAGGGAGGCGGTGAGGTGTAGTGTCAGTGCGGATCAGATACTTCCTGAGGTTGTGGAGGCGTTGGGGCGGTGAAGAGCGGGTTTGTAAGACTATAGTTGTGTACAATAGTGCGCTGTATTAGATGTGTAGAATAAGAAGCACTGAGTGCAAATAGACATGCATGGCCATGGAAGCATATCTCTCGCCAGACCCAATCTGCATTGAGATCGCGCAACGCAGTACAGCACATCCTCCCCAGAACACCAGCATAGCACAAACACCAGAACTGAGTTGAGCGATTCGGAAATACATTCATTACGTAGTGTCATAGCAACACGCGTGTACGCGTAGCCTAGCCCGCCCTGACGAGCAGACAGGGCATCCAATTCCACCATAACACCGTCTCGACCCTCCTTCCACCCCAGAAGCCCTCGGCCACGCCATCTACATCCCCCTCTTCACCCCGTCCCGAACCCCCAAACGACTCGCGATCCAGTACAAGAAAAACACCGCGTCACGCACCCGCCACGCTTTTTGATGGAAACGACATAGAGAAAAGCCAGACACGCAAAAGCACAGGAAAGCAGAAAAGGGAACAAGAAAAAGCACCAGACAACGCTAACGCGCAGGCGTCGCACAGAAAAAAACTTCTTGCAGTACACCGCCTCGCATGTTCGGGTTTTCCCCAAAGACCGAAAGCCCACCCAGAGTGAGAGCAGCGACGGAGCCAAAAGGTGACTCGATGGACCCGACGGGGTATGACCCAAGTGAACCGTGTTCCAATAACGTAGATGCAAGGTATATCAAACGAAAGGCGAAGACGCGAGCGAACAGAACAAGCTGCCGGTAAACGCCCGAAGGCGGCGCGCATGCGAAAAACAATCCTGGCGAGTCGAGTAGAAAGTACATCGAGTACAGTAGTTGGAGCCTTTCCGTGGCTTCCACAATGTCATGCGTGAAAAGACACCGTATCCTGGGAACTTTACTTGGGAGAGAAGCTAGCGCGTGGAGCGTCAAGATGAAGGTTGTTGCTTTGTGAGGCCATTGGAAGCGCGTCGGCCTACGTCTAGGTGAGATGTGCCAAAGGAGAACGCAAGACTGTTCGCAGCCCTCGCTGATACTGTATTACTTTGTATCATTGACCAACGCGCTTGGGTCGGAGCGTCGAACAGATAGTAGATAAGATTGAAGTAGGATATGTTGTAAATATCGTTCACTCGTCGCTATTCAGTGATCGCCCCGGATCGCTCGTTGGAGGAGTTCGTAATTGGGACGAGCTACCGAAACTCGATAGCTGCTTCTCCTGTTCGCTGCTGTTTCGGGGTTTCCGCTTGAAGAAGCTCTTTAGCTTCCCGGTTCGACTGGCCCGGCCTGGGCTGGAGGGAGTGGGTGAGGTGGCGTCCGACGTTGGATTGGAAAGCGTGGGTTCGAGGTTCGTATCCTTGTGATGTACGGAGACGTCATGGTCGCCATTTCTCAAATCTCTCGGACGTTTTGTGGTACTCATCTGCCGCCACCATCCAGGCTTTCTATGTGTGTCGCGCGAGCCATCCGATTTAAGTACGGTGCTGTCGCCACTGAGTTTGCTGGTATCCCATTGCTGTAGCTTGGCTCCATCGAGGTTGCCATTCGCTGTGGAAGACAAGTCGACCTCGGAGTGACTCTGCGAAGGATCTCGAGGGATCGGGAACGGGTTGGTTGCTGAATCAAAGTCAGGACCACCACCCAGATTTCGAGACGAAAAAAAGGACGAGGAATCGTAAGGATCTGTTCTCTTACCCTGGCTGCGCCTGGCTGTCGGAGGAGCAGTTACAGGCCTGTGCCCCTCCTGTTCTTGCTTTGGCGATGACTTGATCAATGTATCCTTCCGTTCTCCAGAGGATTTGGCTCCATGTCCCACGTCATGCTGCAGACCGTTTCCCGGACCCTCGGATGCGTTGGGGGTTTGCGTGACAAGAATAGCGGTCAAGCTGGGATCCCCGCTTCCCCGCCGTGACTGGCTGTGATTCTCGCGTGAACGAGCGCTCTGGAACCCAGTGGCAGAAGATCGTCGAGAGCCCTTCTCCGTCCCCGAAGAAGCTCTTCGGGAGCTCGAAAAGGCCTGGACCGAACCGGTGGAGCCACGGCGGTCTGTCTCTTCATAATTTGCAGTCTTGGGAGCACTTTGGACCGACCGACCCAGCTGTGACGGTTGGAGCCCTGGAGCATCGTTGGTTGGCTTTGGCGGTCCTCCAGAAAACGGGCTTGGTGATGGATCCACAGCAAACGATGGTGCCAGGAAGCCCAACGATAGCCCTGGGTTGTTCTTCTTTCGTGTCCGCTCCTCTTCGATTTTGTTCTCCCAAATGCTCTTGTTGGTCAAGATCTCTTCTACCACGTAGCGCATGCTAGGCAATATGTCGGCGACGGCTTCAAAAAGGGGTCGTGCGAAGATGTTCATGAATCCAATCTGGGACTCGCCGAGCTTGATGAGATCGTCCAAGACCGGGGGGCCGCCGAAGAGGCATGATGGCATCTCCAACTCTTGTTCCATGACGCCTTGATTGCTGAACTCGTCGGTAAGGATGTTGGCCCATCTGGCGGCAGTCTGGAACTTGCGTGCCTATAGATGATCAGCATTATGTCTTACATGCACAGGTTACTTCACTCACAACATTGCTGATGTCGGCGCATTTGATCAGCAGCCCACACGTCAAGTCCTTGTTCTCCTCTCTCACTTTGACACTCCAGCTATCCGTAACACCATTGTCATGAGCTATCTTCTGCTGTAAATTTCCCAAATCGGTCATGTACTTGAAATGCAGGCCCATATCCGTGGCCAAGATACTGTTGATCATCAACTTCCTCATATTGGAGTCGGAGAACGCCTTTGGCCAATAACGACGGAGGATCTGTGAGTAGGCAGCGCAGTGAAACGATTCGAGAACGGAGCGGTCGTTGTAAAGTTGGGCCAGAGGAGCATTGAGCGCGACGAGGAAGGCATTGTTGACGCCGGGATGACCGACATCATGTCCGATGGCAGACACCAAAAGGGTGAGGCCATCGAAAGGTTTCAAAAGATGCGCTATTGGCGAAGTCGGGGCGGATTGGGTCTGCGTAGCGTCGCCGGGATACGCAGGTAACGTGCCTATTTGTACAAGGAAGTGAAACAAGGCCTGGAGGACATCGACGACGTGGCGGAAATTGTGGTAAAGGACAAATTCGTTGTAGGCGGTGCGACTCGCGAGAAGGAAGACAATCAGTTCATCTGGGCAAAGGTGTTAGCGTTATACGAACGGGGTGCCACCAGACACTCACCATCGGTCATGCTCCACTGTTCCAGCTCCGGCATTCGTAGCGCATGCTTGAGGATGAGTAATGCGGCGTATAGTAGTTCGTCATCGGTAAAGTCATGGGCAGAAAAGGACCAAAGGCCAATCATCTTCGCGACAACCTCTTTCCGCTCGGGCGCAACGTAAAGATCGCTATAGAGAGGTGAGCAGGCGGTGGAGCACGTGGGCGCAGGAGATCGGTACCTTGGATCCAAGGAGTCCCAGACTGCTTCCGGATTGCATATACCGCTCATCAAGTGGGAGACCATGGCTTCGCGCAGGTAAGCGTACGGCTTCGCATCACTCGTCCCGACCCAGGACAGCTTCCTGTTCCTCTTGGTAGTCAGGAAGCTTGCCTCTTCTCGAGTCACCTCTTTGTGCATCCTGTAGGCGTGGATGACGAGACCGTGGGCGCTGTCTTTGGATATGGGGCTAGTCAAGACATCCACAGCGCCGGCGTCAAGGTAGCGCGCTAAGCGGACGGTGTCCGTCCGTACTTGGGATCCGTGAAGACCCGGCGAGGGAAGGGTGTTGGACGTCCACTCGCGATCGACACCGCTCAATATCACAACGGGCAAAACCAACTTGGAGAAGTTCTTGGTGGCGATTTCCGACGAGATGTAGGTGAGGAGGTGCATGCCATACAGGTCATCGGGCTCGCTGGTGTCTACCCGGATGAGTCGCGTGGCGGTTGGGGAGGGGGTGCGAGGCTCGCGCGACAGTCGCTTGAGGCGCTGTTCTTCGTCGTAGGGTATGTCGATGAGGACGATGGTGGGTATGTTGTCCTTGGTGGACTCGAGGATGTGGGCGATCTTGGTGAGACATGAACTGCCGGATGCGCAAATGTGGACTGAGAGTGAAGTTAGCCGTCTGATGCCACTAGAGACGAAGCGCATGGCTGCTCACCCTCATTGAAGATGGAGAGTATACTCTCGACATTGGCATGGACCTCTCCGGGCGGCGCCTTCCCGAGGGCAAAGTAGCCCTGGTTCGGGTTGCCCGTGGTCGTCCTTGCAGCAAGGGAACCGGACAGCGTTTCGCGGCGGACATGCTCGTCGGTGGCCCGCCGGTCAATGTATATCACATTGCACGCGCCATGTTCCATCGCTTCCACTCCAGCTGCAGCGACCAGACGGCGCTGGTCTCTGCGGTCCGTGGAGCCTCCCGCACGATGGGGAGGAAGCGTGTATGTGTCGCAAAATGGGGGTTATGGTCGCGATTGGCTCGGCAGATGGGGTGATGGGGTCGCGGCCGGCGAGGTGTCAATTGGAGCCACGGGCGCTGGGAGACGAGAGGTGTGGTCGGCGTGGGGAACTGGACGAGTGGTGAGCACGGGGAGCGCGCCAACTGATCTCAGATCTAACCTGAAACAACGACGTCGAGCTCGTCCCGGGGAACACGAAGCGCGGAGGAGCAGCGCTGGATCGCACGGACGCCGCGAGGCGATGTCCACGGGCGGGCGTGTGTTGTGTAGGGCGCGGCTGCGGGCAGGCGCTGAATGCGACGGAGATGGGACGGCGTCGAGGGCGGGCGAGGCGGGTGCGGTGACGGTGACGGGGACGGTGCAGCAGCGGACTCGTGTTGGGGGGACGGAGGGAGGACGAGGCGGCCGGGCAGGAGCGCTCGGTGGGTGCGCAATGCAGCGCTGGCGGAGCGGCAATGGGATGCGACGAGGATAATGCGATGTGGAATATGGGATCGAGGGCGCGGCGCTGGTCGCCGTTGGGACGGGGACTCGAGTCGGGTGGCTCGTCTGGCTGGCTCTCTGGGGTGCAAGTGTCCGTCTGGGCCAGGATGGGACGACTGAACGCGGGCGACGCAGGGGCTGGGGGGGATCAAAGCGCCAGTGTCGCAAACCGCGCGCGCGCAGAGTCGGCGATGCTATTGTGAGGGCAGCAGCAGTCGCAGCAGTCGCAGCAGTCCTGGCAGTCCCAGCAGCAGCAGCATCGGGCAAATAGCACGAATCCCGGGGTCGAGTGTGGTGGAGAGGTGTGCGAAGGGCTGCCGGGCACTCATTGGCCGCGCGATGCCGCCGAAAGGGAAGGGCTCCACTGCAACTCCGCGAACATCGCCCAGATGCCACATGCGGCTGGCACGAAGAAGCCTTCTAGAAGCCGCCGCTGATTGGGCCCCCGTCCCGACCCAGAATGCCGCTCACGCTGCCTTGGCTGCATCCAGAGGCACTCGCCGCCGTCGCCGCGCCAACTGATGCTTCTTCCTGGCGCCGGCACGCGACGCGGCGACGCTGCGACGCTGGCGACACTGGCGACGCCCACGGCCTGCCCTCACGGCCTGCTGTACGTGCGAGGCAGGCCCACCGTTCCCCGGCCGTTGCTCGCCACCAGACCAGACGCTGCCGTCGTCGCCACGCCTGGCAGAGAAGACAAGGCAGCGAGTCGCGCCGATCGCCGCTGATCCTCGCCCGCCGAAAGCTTGAGCGCAAGAAGAGCCCGCACGCTACTCGCAGGAATCTCCGGCCCAAGTGCCACAGCATCTGGTCGCTCTGCGCTTCTGCTTTCTGCTCTTCAAGCCACGGCGAGACTGGTATAATCCGGTGCTATTCTCGGCCGAACTAACCGCCAGAAAGGCAGGTGCGACTGCGTCCTCGGTCGCCGCTCGGGCGCAAGCTCACTTGTCTCCACGTAAGCAACCGCTGGGACGGCATTAGCGAGAGCTTGAGACACAGGGTTCGATTCGTTCCAGCCACCCTCTGTCGCAGCCGCACGCTCCCTCAGCGATAACAAGCCGACGAGGCTGCTGATCGCCTGTCGTGGTGGCCTTGCCCTCCTTCACCAAGTGCCTGCGATCAGCATCCTGATCAGCACTATTCCTCGTATAGACTTGTCGCCTCTCTGCAAGACAAAATCCCGACGCCGACGACACATCACATCGTCCCGGCCGACATTCTTCCAGCGAACGAGGTCGATCCGCGCATCTGCGCACCCAATCGTGTGCCGTGGATTTTCCTCTCCAGAACGCAAATCCGGACAGGTGACCGCATGACTCTGTCCAACATGCCTCCTATATTGCACCGTCCGCACGCCTGGGTCGCCTCCAAGTGTGAGTGCGCGCGGCCCGCTCGGAGTCGTCGTCGAAACAAGCAGGCGAGAATGTGGTAGTTTATCCGGGCTCGCTAAACCCGCAGGCGGCGTCTCATCATGCAGTGTTGGGAAGCTGGATCGGGTGAAACCTTTACTTTGGCAGAGTACGTCCTGCAGGAACATTGGAGGCGTGCCGTAGTAGTGTTGTGGTAGAACGACCACGCAGTTGGCACCGTCGCAGCTCAACCAACATTGATTCGGTTGCCGTGCGTCGTACCAAGTCAACCATCGACGGTAGTGAGAGTAGAGCATCGAACCCACAAAAGCAGCACGCATACTTGACAAATCACAGCAACACAGCATCATGGCATCATGGCATCAAAGTGCAGCCCATCAGCACCTCCGTCACCATAATGCATCATGCCACTCAAACGCATCACGCCGTCATCACAAGTGCTCGCTTGGGCTGGGGTACAAAGGCGTCGTAATTTCAAGGAACATGCGGCTTTGCCCAGAGACGATAGACACTGCGCCCTCTCTAGGTGAGCTTCAACGAACTTTCCACCCCACCCCAAGCTCATACCGCTGCGTTGAACCAATTCGTTACAAAGGTGTATACATGAAGAAGGTAAAACAACACCATTGGCGTATCGCAACCGCCGTCTTGTCGAAATCCAAGTCATTCCCTCGCGAATTTATCGAGAAAACAACCCTGAAATCTCGCGGCAATTCCCGGAAACTTCCCGAAACGCGCAAGTCTTATGCAAGGGCTCCCGGTCATCCCCAAGTTCTTGCGACTATCACGGAGTCGTCTACTGGTTAATGGTAGCACTGTAGCTCGAGACCGAGTACTTCGTCGGCCCACCAGTAAACGGCTCAGTGCCTTGCTGCCAGACTATAAACACCATCGTTAGCGCATACCGTTCAACGTATCATGACCGCAAACACGGCCCACGGCGACTTACCAATCAAGTTCTGGCTGTTGATCGGGTACCCCTGATTCTGCGCAATGTAGTTGAAGAACAGCTTGATGTCGGCATTGAAGCTGAACTTCCAGGAATTGTCCGAAGGCAGGAAGCTGTACACCTTCATGGAGCCGTTGGGTCCGACATACAGATCCCAGCTGTATCCCGCGATGACGACGGTCGTGACTTTGCTGCCGATGGGGTAGACGCCGCCGATGCGTGCAAGCCTTGATACTGTCAAGTGGGTCTTTGCTAGTGGAACGGCGTGGAGCTTACCAGATCATGAGTTCATAATCACCACTGCTCTTGTCGTGGTTCGGGTCCGCAGCAGTGAACACATCATACGCAACGTTCGCGCGTACTCCATCCCTCGGCTGGTCTACACACCATCAAACGATCAGCACGCATCCCACAACCTCGCCCTCGTCCAGAAATACATACAATCCCACTGGATATTCGTAGGCATGCTCTTCACCGCCGCGACCTTAATCCCCCGCGCAAACTGCTTCCCCACATTCGCATAACTCTTCACATTGTCCTGGCCACCCTGCCACGTCCAGCTCGTCGACCACGAGACGCCGGACCCAGAAGTACTCTGCACGGTCGTGCACTGGTTCCCGGAGCTGGCGGCGCCTTTGCCCCAGTTGTTGTTGTTGAACTCGTAGCCGTTGGCGGCGTAGTAGGCGTATTGCGAGCAGAGGGATGCGGCTTGACGGCGGACGGGCGTGGAGGGGTGTGAGAGGGGCGTGCCGACGGGCGTGGCGGTTGCAAAGGTGAAGATGCCGGCTAGAATGGAGGCGTGGAAGAGCATCTTGGTTGTTGATACTGGCGTGTGTTATGATTGCCAGGAGGGAGGATGTCGTGCTTTTGTTTGCAAGTCGACATCCACTCCTGTCTTTATACCCCCCTCGCTGAGCTTCTGTGGTCAGAACGAGCCCCTGTACCACGCCAGCAGGCTACACTAACTAACCGTTGGCAAACCCACCGGCAGCATTAAACGGCAGCGTATCCACCCCAGATCAGCATCACTCATCGGCATCATTCATCGGAACGGACATAATACTTCCGTAGCGCAAGGTCGAAAGAGCTCCCAAGGGCTGTCAACAGCGTCTCAAGTAGAGGCATCCATCACAATTTTGACCAAGTCGGCCGTCTAGTGTCCACAAGCCAGATTAGATTATCCCAGCGTACTCTCTTTAAACAAAAGTAGAAGGAGCGAGGAGGGATGCCGGGATGTGCACGGACGAATCCAGGTGTCGTTCGGGACGGTGGGTTTGGAGTGCCGCTAGCGCTCCGCGGACGTTGGGCAATTTGTGGGGAAGAACCTGGCGGTCAATCTAATTTCCCCGGTAGGCGTTGACTCGCCCGGGGTTTTGGAGATCGTGACCAGTATCCGACTTGTTTTCGCGTGTCTTGGAGTATTTGGGGCGGTGATGTGTGGCACGGATAGCGCCGCACGGGACTTGATAGGTGGAAAGACGAGGAGGCGCATTTCACGTCTGCCTTATATTGTGCATTGACGCTGCCTTTTTCTTCATCAGCAATCTATGCGGGCGTGCTTTTTGGGCAATAACATCAACAAGACGGGTACTGGCCATGGAGGAATCGTTGATCAAGATCGGTCGGGGAACATCACGCAGTAAGAGTGGATATTGCACCCTCAAAGGGAACTATCGAATTATTGAAAACACCGGTCCTTCCAATCTTCCAACGCAAACCATTCCTCTCATCAGGCATTCGGACACCCCTCCCGATGCAAGGTGTTCGCCTCCAGCTCGGTCCGGACCACCTTTCCCAAGCACTTATAGCAAAATTCGAACTTGCACAACGAACCTACACGTCGACCCGTCAGCATCCAGCTCGACCAGGCTACCTCAATTCGGAAAGCAATATGGGGTGAAGCGCTGATACTCACATGTCATGTGGTCACACCCGTAGCTTCTTTCGATGCTCCTTTTGCACCCGGGACAATTTTTCGTCTTCTTGTCGAGCCATTTCTGCGTCTTTCTCTCTTGCGGTTCCGGTTTTTTACCTTTGGTCCTGCGTCGAGCGTCAGTGACAAGTCCTACTACACGCCTGGATGGATGATGACAGCATACCTGTGCTCATACTCCGCACACGTCTCATTTTGGTGCCATAACACGTCATGCACCACGCACTGCTCCACCTTACACTCCACACAGACGAACTTCGACAGATCCTCCCCATCATGCACCTGCCCACTGTCACACCTCTTCGCCGTACACCACCGAAACCCCGGTATAGCCTCAATCGCCGCTTTGGTAGCGAACTCCTCGTACTTGACGGCGAGTTCTGGATCGGCGAAGGCCTTGACATCTGCGTGCTGTAGGCGTTGGTCGCACACCGGGCAGTCGATCTGGTTCCACACTCTCATCTTGAAGGAATAGTCGATCCATTTGCGGAGGCAGCGGGAGCAGATGGTGGGTGGGTGAGTGCATAATTCGGTTGGGGCGCGCGCGGGGAAGTGAGAGAGCACGAGGGCGTCGGTGCAGATGGTGCATGCTTTGAGCATGTTGCTGGATTCTTGGTTTCCGGTGTGAGAGGCGGCTGTGGAGATTGATATTGAGTCAGGTTCTTGGGAGGATGTGACTTCCTTCGTGCGAGCACTAGCCCATGATGCTCTACTGTCGCTCCGACTCGACAGTGACTCCTCATCCGCACCGCTCGAATCGGTAGCGGCGCCTGCAATGTCTTCTCGACGAGCTCTGCGGAGATAGTGGCGAGGCATCGCTTCTGAAACCCCGTTAGATATTCCACGGAGGATAGATGCGAGGCGACCTCCGCGACGTGACTTCACAATGTCCAGTATCCGTCTCGAGCGCCTTCCAACGATCGACTGATGCCATGGTCGCGGAATCATTCCCGAATCAGAGGATACTCTCGAGGTGTCCCCCATCCTGATCAATGTCGAAAACGAAGTTAGAAAGCGCGGTGTCGATCAATTGTATGGGCAGTCGTTCTAGCACCGCAACGACACGTTGAGAGCTGCTTTTGACAGCGCCGTTGGAGCCTCAACAAACCCTCGACTCCCGTTTCTGAGCACCGGACAACGACGCTGCAGCAAAACAATAGAACCAGAGCTCGATGGTATTTTTGACTCGCGGGCGGTGCCCAAATGAAAGAAGTAGTGTTTGGGTTCTAAATACCTAACAAAGCGTCAACCTTGCAGATAAGGCTTGCTGGCTGCACAAAGCGGGCAGTGTTTCACCGGTCACCGTGCAGCTGAGACAGCCCACCAGTGGGCCAATACCAGTAAGCGACCACGGTAGCCTAGCGGATAGCAACCTCAACCACAGCGTTGGACAGTTACGCCACGCTGCCTGGCTCCAACGGTCGTCAACGGTCGTCAACGGGTCTCTATGGTATAGTTCTACCGATAAAGCCACCCGGACTCAAATTTATTACCATAATAATCCAAACTCCCCGCATCCGGATCAAGCGACTTCCTCACCACAGTGATATCACCAGGCCAATAGCCCTTCACGGACGGCTCCACGTCGCCAAGTTGACATGCCGCATTACGTGCAGCCTTCTTCTCTCTCCGAAACTTCCCGATTTCACCCACCACATCCAGCACAGGCTTGACGTGTGTTTCTGGCTGTCGTGACTTCGGCGGCGGCGCAGGTCTCTGTGGGGCGAGCATCAAGCCACTCATAGCGGCGAGTGGTGGGCCTCGACCAGGCTCAGCAGTCGGCAAGCCACACTCCTCATCGCCGAAGAAGGAGAAGTCGTACCTCGCTGCTTCCCAAAAGGCCTCCGAGTCCGTATCTTCGGTGGAAGACTTGGTCGGATATGTGCGCCAGCTGGTGGTAACCTTCTTTGGTGCGGCTTGAGGGGGCGCTATTTCGAGTACGATACGTTGTAGTGCGAACAGACTTCTTGCATACTCCCGTTCCGCAATATGACGACTCCGCCCGGGTGGTAGCATATAGGTGTGCTTCGCTCGCAGTTTGGAAATTGCCACTTCCTCCCCGCAATCTGTGATGAACTGCAATAGGCGGCTCACCACGTTTTCGTCATTTGTTCGCGTGGGCACATCCGTCAACACGAGAGTATGCATGTTTGGAAGCATGCCTGGGTGCAGTCGATTCTCTTGCGACTGCCTCAAATCTAACCGTGCTCGTCTGTCTTCGACGAAATACGTTGAATTCTGGCGGGACCTAGTGGTCGACTGTCCTCCCTCGACGATCGTGGAAAGTATACCTTTCATTTCGTCGGCGCAAGTAGAGATGGGCAATAGTCCACCAGTAGCATCAAACATTAGACTCGATGGTGGTAGTGGGGAGAGAGGGGTATCAGGAAGATTGGCAGGTTCAGGGGCGTACGCTGGACCCCTCTTGATCTCCGGCAACTCTGTAGTGACTTTTATAGTAGGTGCTGGCGTAGATGATGTGGATTCGAGGTCACCGATGCTGTTGTTCGAACGACCGATGGCTGAGGGCGCCAACAGGGCAGCGGGGAGCTCCGTCGGCTGTACTGTATCGCCCGGAAGCTCGTAAACGGCAGTATCTGAAGAATCAAGCTCTGAATGTAGGGGCTCGATAGCCGGAAGCTCTTGAGCATCTACTAGAGCGTAGGTGCCGAGATCGCCATCCAGTTCGGCTCGTGGCGATGGAACGGCATTGACCGGACAATCCTTGGTGACGATCGTGTAGTTGACCCGTAGATACATCAATCGTTCGGAAGCAAACTCGGCAAGTGCCGGCGTAAGCTTTTCAACTCCAGGCAAAGACAGCTCAGTCTCATCGTCTGCTGAGCACGAGGGGCGCGGGTTGCTGACCACGATAGGGAGAGTACCCACGTCCAAGACCTGCAAACGTGCAGACCTTATCAGGCCGGACACGCCCTCAACGGTTATATCGTTGTTGGACAGATACATATGTGTGATGCCCAAATCCCTGGCTTCTTCGACTGCAAGGCTCCCCACAAAACCACTGGTAAGTTTCTTTCGCAAATGGCTATCCAGGTCCTCTATCGCGCGAGTGTCAACTTCGCTTGCTGGCCTGCCATGTTGTACTGGTGGAAGAGGGCTCCGTGTTGCATGACTCTCGAGACTTACTGCTTTCAAGCAGTGTTCTAACAGTAATCGAGCGCTTGCATCCGTGAGATGGTTGTCGCTTACGTCAAGACTCCGCACACGAGCGTGAATTGCGGATGCAACAAGTGAAAGGTCTGCGTCTTTCAGACCGAGCCCTCGGAGCTTCAGTACACGGAGATTTCGCAGGTGCGCCAGCCTATTGAGCACCGTCTCGTCTTTCGCAGCAAAAGTCTTTGACAAATTCAAAGACACCAGGTCCGGAAAGTGGGGTAAAGCCTCTGCAAGTCCATTGGATGTAACGTTCGAGCAATGCGATGCATCCAAGAGGCGCAATCCAAAGACGGGGTATATGCTTGGGTGGGTTGACTGCCACCAAACGCTAGAATTCCGCAGCGTCAACAGCGAAGCATGATCGAAAAATGGCAGCCCGTTCACGATCAAACTCTGCAGCCGCGGAAGGCGTTCCAGACAATCCCTCAGCCATTCGTAGTGCGGACCGCCATAGAGTTCGGCATGTGCGGGTGGAAGATGCAACGTGTGCGTCAATTCTCGTACCCAAGCTCGCGACCAGTACAACGTCCGTTTAAATCGTGTCAACGCCACTGTTGAGTATTAGCATCGGCAAGATCTCGTTGTCTGCAAGGGTGCGCACCGTAAACCGTATCGTTCTGCACTCCAAAATGCGAGGCAGGGTTTCCCCAAAGCTCCGGCGTGAAGATGCCATGCCATTTCTGGCACACCAAGGCTGCAGAACACAGGTCGTCCGAGGGAAGATATCGCGCGACTAGTTCCCATGGGTCGCGTTTGATTGCGCTCTCATATGAAGGTAGAAGGTCATCCATTGCAACGCTTACGGAGGGATGTCAGAAATAACAAAGACAAGTAAAAATGTATGCAACTGGGGCGCATCGGATCATTGGAATGCATTCTTGTGAAATGTCTCGGTAGAAGGAGCGAGGTTGATTCACACAGTGTGGCGGAGCAGCATGTCGCCTGACGATGAACAGTCGGAGGTACACCACACAATGAGCTCATCGGCCAAGCGGGAGGCGAGACTGACTAAGCGTCACGTGTGCATACATTCACATGTCTTTCCCTCCTTGAGCGTTACCTAGGACGAGACAAGTGTTCCGGTAAGATTGAGAGAAAACTATGGGAACCGTTGAGCTACCGCATCCGCCACGTCTAATCCAAATACCGGCACTTCCAGCTCTCATTCTCCTTGCTCATGATTGGCCCACCTTGATTCATATCTTGTGCCCCATGATAAGCAAGTGTTATGGTTTTTCCTACGCATCCGGCTGCTGCAAATACGGTGCAGTTGTAGTTCATTAGTGGGGCCGTGGGTCGGTCCGGACTGAAAGAGGACACCGAATTCTTCCACTGATCGTTGAAGTTCAAGCATTGGTTCATTCTAGTTTTAAAGTGGATGCATTCGCCTGTGAAGCCAGTTTCTTTACACATAAGGATACCGTTGGTCGTTGCGTCTATCCAAGAGTCGCCGGCATCGGGGGTGGCGTTGATGACTGCAGCGCTTGCGAGCGCGTAGAGGATGTGGTTGAGGTACATGGTTGTGGTTGTCTGTTATCGTGGAAGTGCGTCTAATTTTCTAATCTGGGCAGATTGTGAGTTGGGCCGACGTAAAGTATTGATCAAAGCGAAGAACAATGACCTTTTTCGCAATCTGTTCTCGTCTTTGTTCAAGCACGAGCGTTGTCTGTAAGCAATCTTGGTGCAGAAAAACGACCTAGCTTTACTGTTTGCATGACGACAACTGAGAGATAAGGTCCGGTCTAGAATTTTTCATCGTGATGATTTTGATGTGACGGTGACCTGCCGTTATCTATGTTGGTATTCTACGCTCGATGTCGTCCAGTTCAAGGAAAAGCCGCCCTTGGGCGTTGGTATCATCCCGTGACCGTCGTAAGAGAACGCCGCGTAAACAAAATTAGAAACCTTCCAATGCCCTCCATGAGAACTGATGCATAAAAAATTGGCAAGCCCGAAGGTACTCCCGCCAACAGCCTTATCGGCTCATACAGCTGATGCTACAAGAGTTGTGACCCAAACACTCGAAGTGGCGAAGAGGCGCGTCTCGTTTGCGCATGCTCACACCGTCGAGCCGTAAAGTCTCCTAGGATTTGATCACTTACGTTGGCAATCAATCTTCGTGCAGTGACCTGTTCCTTTCGCTGAAGTCCGCGGTCCTCTCAGACTTCACTTCTTCGTTCCGGAGGATGGCGTCCTGACTTTCTTGACTAGGTGTTCTGGATGTTCTGTTGCCACCTTCTAATTCCAGCCACGTACCCATTTCGTATTGTAGACCAATTACTTCTCGTTGCGTTGATCTATCATCGGCCGATCCGGGGGCTTTACTTCGACTGGTTTTGCTCTCGATGGCCATTTGGTTTGTACTTTTCGACTGATTATGCTTAGAGCCTTTTGGCGTGTGCCCGGTTGAGTGGCTTTTGGACTTGAGGCTCGAGGTTATGGCTGAGAAACTGAAGGGCAATTTTGCGAGGAGAGGGCGAAGGACGGGCGCCGATGCGCAAATGACACCGAGGTCGATCTCAATCGCGGCAGCAATCCAAAGTGGGTAGGCGAACCAGGTCTGATCGTACTCGTCAATCACACTTTTGTATATGTACCATGTCCGTACAACCCCAGCGATGGTAACGATGAAACCCAAGCTGAATAGAACATTCACAGCCACGCGCTGCCTGCGTGGCATTTGGAGCTATGTTCGATCAGAATTGACTCCGGGCTAGGGAGTCCAAGACTTACGCTCATCACCAAAGGAATGGGTGTGACAGTACAGAAGAAGTCTGCGACGCAATTGATGATTCCGGCAGCAAGAGTGGCTGCGCCTTCATCCATGCATGTATCCGCAGGCGCCCCGAAGGTCCAGTAGTTCTTTACCGGAGTACATTGAAAGATGGCCAAGAAAAGGAAAGTGATCATGATGGCAACGGAATAGGCGACATTGGCATGGACAGCCCACCGGAACCAGCTCTTGCCACCATCCTTTATGAGTCGGTAGTAGAATAAGAAGAGGGAAAGGCGCGTAAAGGTGGCCGCGGCCGTAAAGATCACTTTGGCAGCCATGGCAATTTTTTAAGTTGGCGTCAGCTTCTTGAATGGTATGTCGTACACATGTCGATCCCAGCCGTACTCCTGGTTGGCAAGCAAGACCGTCGCGGCTAGACCAATTGTGAAGAGCTGTAACCGGTCAGATTACGCGTGTCTGAAATCTTCTTGTGAGTCTCACAAGGGCCAATACGATGAAGGCATCGTCCTTACCAAACCATCGTTTGATAAATATTCGTGTGTATAGCCGTAGCCCGACGACTATTATTGCGATTGAGATAAACACAAGGTTGACTATTAGAAGGGCGTTTCCCCGAGTCGTTGGATTTGTGTAATTGGGGGTGGGCCACGAAAGGATGACTTCGGGCGGAAAAGTCCGCATCCTGAATCAGCAAACGAGAGAGGTGTGCATGTGGCCGCGTTGGGAGTCGCCGCGCGGAGGAGAGGGGGAAGTACAAGCACCAAATGAAAGCACAGAAATGACAAGAAGGAGAGGCTAGGAAATGGCGTCGTCGGTTGCGCCAGGAGCTTTATCTGACACCGCCCAAGACGGGCAGCTAGTGGGTCCTGAATAATTCCACGTTGGTTTAAAAAATCAACGGATCATGCTCGATCCAGGGTTTCGTTGTTAGTGCAGACTAGGACGCCGAATCATCCCGAATCCGGCCAACCAAGACACGTCCAGGAGACTGCGGAGTAAAAAAGAGCTGTTGTCCCCGCATGTTAAAAAGATCTTTCGATCGATGATTCCGGTAGATCGACGTCCGAGAGCGCAAAGGTAATTGCTCATTTGGTGGGGCAAAGTATACGAAAAAGTGAAGCGCTTAGGCGGAAAGAGCATCTAGCTTCCGCAGGCGAGGTCTGCTTGAATCATTGCCGGTACCGGCTAGCAGTAGGGTCGTGAGTCCGTTTATCGACAAGAATTGACAAACTGAGTTAGAAGTAGTGAAATAGCAGATCAACTTCAGTCAATTTGCAACAGACAAAATGCTGCAAAGTTCCCAGCGACTGACAGCTCTTGGATGCGGCGTGTCAATAGGAGGTGGAAACCGTTGGTGTGATTTAGAGTTTGTGTTGGCCGTGTTATGCCTGCGAAGATCCAGTCCGCTAGGCCAATTATTCGGTCCAATGGGCCGTGACTAATCCGAGCTACGGCCTCCAATAGCTCATAGTCGGGAACCTTACGACTCGCAAAAGTGAGCGGTACACTCGCCAGCGAATGCGTGCACGCAGCTGCAACACCGTCTTAACTCCGGGTCTGACCGTCGATTGTAGTAAAGCGCCGGAGATGATAGTCACGTGCGTTACAACATATAGACAGCGTCGGGTTTATATTGTAATTGACCTGAGATAGTATTAATGCAATAGCGAAAGGCAAAGTCACAGAACATCAGACCTACAGCACATCTTCGACTTTATTGGTATAAGAGTGGACTGTGGTTAGGATGTTGACAACTTGGCATGTATGTAGTACGTTGCACTGCAGCCTCTACTTTTGATAACGTTAGATTCCTAATAACTTAGTTGAGATTTCTAATCAAGAATTTATCAGCTACTGTATCGCCCCCGTTATTGCTCTAATATAAATACTAATCGTCTACGACGGAGGTGGGTGGGGAGGAGGTCGAAATTATCCTGTGAAGCTTAACACTAATAGACGACCAGACTTAGTCCCTACAGCTATAACGTTTTCACAAGCAGCTGAACATGACACTTTATACTGGAGAGGGAGTAACATGATGTTTTCCGTCTTATACATTACCCACTGACCCTTTACAGACAGAACCTTAGAATCAATAGAAGAAATCAGAGCTAGACCAGAGTGCGTGTGGCCCTCGAGCGTCTGCAGCGGCCGGCCCGTGTTCGCATCCCACAGTCGAACGGTGCTGTCAACGGAAGCCGACGCGAGTCGATCTCCCTGCGGCGACAAGGCTACGCTCCAGACCCAGTTCGTGTGGCCCTCGAGCGTCTGCAGCGGCCGGCCCGTGTTCGCATCCCACAGTCGAACGGTGCTGTCGCGGGAAGCCGACGCGAGTCGATCTCCCTGCGGCGAGAAGGCCACGCTCCAGC
>Ga0247733_1000300_pt1 | contig 32321 bp, 29 predicted proteins | sample UWRJL043104R2_FD_180932 | JGI IMG/M metagenome (GOLD analysis project Ga0247733, IMG submission 180932) | Plant litter microbial communities from Arlington Agricultural Research Station in Wisconsin, United States - UWRJ-L043-104R-2 | ecosystem: Environmental > Terrestrial > Plant litter >...
CGGAATTTTTGTACATGATGGAGTGCGAGGCTGCATGGCACCGCTCGCGCATGGTCCCCACCGAGATGCTTCGGCGACTTTGGAGCGTGCATTCGGTGGCAGCCAACGATCTCTTGGGCTCAGTTGATAGTCTGCACCAGTATCAGGCTAACACAACAACTTATGCAGGCCACACATTCCGTCACAAATCTGCGGGCGCATTCGGACCGGACCTCGCAAAGAAGCTCTCGCAGCTGGTCAAGATGGAGAAGAACGTGATGCGCAGCATGGAGCTCGTCAGCAGAGAGCGCATGGAAGTCGCTGTAAGTGGCTGCCATTCTCCGGTCCAGGGTACGAAGCTGACACGCCGTAGCAACAACTCTCCATCTGGGGCGAAGCGTGCGACGATGACGTATCCGATGTTACCGACAAACTGGGTGTCCTGATCTATGAGATTGGTGAGCTTGAGGACCAATATGTGGACCGGTACGACCAATATCGCGTCACCATCAAGAGCATTCGCAACATTGAGGCATCTGTACAGCCCAGTCGCGATCGTGAGTAGCCCCGCCCCCACTTATCATGTGACACAAGCTTACACTTTCAGGCAAGCAAAAGATCACCGATCAAATTGCTCAGCTGAAGTACAAGGAGCCGAACTCTCCCAGGATTGTCGTTCTCGAGCAGGAACTCGTGCGCGCCGAAGCTGAATCTCTGGTTGCAGAGGCTCAGCTCTCCAACATCACCCGCGAGAAGCTCAAGGCTGCTTTCACGTACCAGTTTGATGCCATGCGCGAGCACTCTGAGAAGATCGCTATTGTTGCCGGTTTCGGAAAGCATTTGCTTGAGCTTATTGACGACTCCCCAGTCACCCCTGGGGAGACCAGGAACGCATATGACGGATATGAGGCCAGCAAAGCGTAGGTTCACACTGCACATTATAAAGAGACAGCGCCTAACACGAAATAGTATTATCCAAGACTGCGAAGACGCTCTCACCAATTGGGTCGTCCAGAATGCCTCCGTCAGCGCTAAGCTCTCGCAACGCTCTCGCACTCTTTCCCAGCGCCGCAAGAACGCCGCCCGCCGCGAGCACCAGGAAGGTCTTGACCTCTCCCACCAAGACCAACCCCTTGATAACAGGGAGTCGGGACTTTGGATTCCCGCTTCTGAGCATCAAGGTAATGAATACGAGGACGAGGACCTAGAGGATGATGTCCCCTCCACGATTGCCACCGAGACCCGAGGCCGCGAGGAGGAGAGGATTGTCGCATAAGCTTGTGGCTAATGCGGCGCCTAGAGATCCACTCGTCTTCTTCGGACGACGTCGCTCATCATCCGACCATGTATACCCCAGATGGAGCGATTGATGGAGTGGATGAGCAGTCGGATCAGACTACCGTCACTTGGGCAATTTGAAAACTGGACGTTTTTTAGTTTAGGCGAATTCGGTCTAAATGTCATACATAAAGGTCTTTTTGCTCTCTTGGTGCTTTACGATTTGGATGCTGGGATGCAAGGGGATGCCTGGAGATTGATTTAGGGGGTTGGTTGTAATATGGCTTCATGGGTAGCTTGTTCTTAGTAATCGTTCATGTCAGAGCTTGTGTCTACGTCTATTGAAGTTTGTACTTGTTCGATCGATGTGTGCGTGTCCGGGTTGCTAGGATCGCAGTACCTGAAAAAAGAAACCATTAGCTGATCTACCATGCAGGCACGACGCGAATAGCCCGTGCCGCTATCCCTGCACTAGAGCCGGTGCCGTCTCGGCCCTGTCAGGACAAAGTTCACGCCAAGCAGGGTGATCTATTGACAATATTGATAGTTTGAGACGTTCCTGTCAGAACATTCCGTTTGACTTCTGTAAGGGGTTTCTATTCACAGGGATGACGTTTCTCTCACTAACGGCTACGCTAGGACTGATCGCACAGGGATGCAGGGGTATTATAAAATGATTCCAGAGACGATGGTGCTGCACTTTGGAACCTTCTATGAGACACATCACAAGATCGGTCTGCGTTCCAAAAGTGTCTCTTCACGCTTCCAAGAGATCCTCGTCAGACACCACAACCCTTGGCGCCGTGCCCGTTGCAAAGCAGACGACGTTGCACATCCCACACCGCTCAAGTGTCCGACCCCGAAGGTACGGTGAAAAAAGCGCGGCGCTTCTCTCTCGTCTTTTCATCCACTGACCCCGTCTCTGTCTTCGGACGTCCACGCTTCCCCTTTTTGTTCGGGGGCGGCGGCTTCGTGGAAGGCGGAAATGGTTTTACGGCGCTTGGTGACGGGACGGTGTCTTTTACGGCTTCTTTTATAGTCTGACGGGAGAGGCAAAAGTCGATGTGGGCGTTGAACGTTATGTCGTCTGGCGGTTGGGGAAGTGTGCAGATGGGACATGTCCATTGTTCTTCGGACTGGTGGTCTTGTGGTGGTGGGTTGGCGGTGTCGTCGAGTTGCTGAGATTCTAGTTCCTGAGAGAGCTTTTCTAGCTCGTTCATCTCGTCGTCCCGCTCCTGTCGAGCGGCTTCTTCGAAGTCAGCTTCGGGCCAGACTTCCCAGCCTGCATTGTCCTTGCTTGATGCACCCGTTTTGCTTTCAGGTCTCGTTGTGTTTGCTGAAGCCTTGTGCCGGCCGAAGAAGTCGATGCCTGGCTTCTTTGTGCTCACAATGTGCGTGACTCTCAACCCCATCAGTCGTAACCTCATGTTCGGCAACTCTTTCATGAGCTTCTCCAGCATGGGTAGGCTATACCTGTACAGATCATCCGCACGATGGATAGCAAATGGCGGCGTCATCTGGCGCGTGTAGACCTCGTACGTATGTAGCTTGATCTTAATGCACAGCGTTCGACCTTTGTATTCGGTCCGCTTCAGATCGCCCTCAAGCTCTTCTGATATGGAGCGCAACTTCTCTCGCAGCGCATCGGGCGACTGCATTTCTTTAAACGTCGTCTCTGTGCCTACACTCTTTCGGTCGTAGTCCTCGGCTGGCTGGATGCTGGTGCGACCCAAACCCAGGTAGCATTGCATCAAGAATTGGAAGGCCTTCTGTCCGAAGAGCTGGGCCAAGTACGCACGATGTTCGTAGATGTCGCCGCATGTTCTTATGCCAATGGCGTCTAGCTCTCGCTCGAAGACTCTTCCTACGCCGTTCACCTTCCTCGTAGGCAGCGTTTTCATGAATTCCATTACCGTTTGGCGATTACTAGGCAGGAAGAATTGACCGTTGGGCTTGTTCTTGTTGCTACAGATTTTGGCAATCTTGGCGTTGGCCGCTATGCCAGCTGACACAGTGATCTTGGTCTTTTCGTGGACCTCGGCGCGCATTTGACTGACGGCCTCTTCAGGAGTCATATGATGATCTTGACAGTATTGAGTGAGGTTGAGGTAGGCCTCATCGCAACTTGCGCTCTCGAACTTGGGGTCGTACTCGGCAAGCACGGTGCGCACCTCTTCAGCTTTGGCCATGTACTTTGCAAAGTTCAACGGCACGCAGATGAGCTGTGGGCACAGCTTCATGGCCACAAAGCCGGCCATTCCTGAGCGACAACCAAACTTGCGGGCATGGTAGTTGCACGTTGTGAGCACGCCTTTGCCGACGGCCATTGGCACCTCCTTGAGCTCTGGGCGGTCCAGCTCCTCCACTGCAGCATAGAAGGCATCGCAGTCGATGTGTACCACCACCTGGCTGAGATCTCGACTTAGCTCGAGCTCCGCAATGTAGTCGTCTGCCCGCCGCAAATCCGCGCTTAGGTCGAGCTTGTCTAGCTGGCGCTTTTTGGCCAAGATCCTGTTGATCTTCTCTGTGAGGTTCTTGTCCTTGGCCTCCTCGTTGTTGAAGAACTTGCTGCCTTTGGAGGCATTGTATATGACCTCGGAGACCTTTTGCTGGTCGACAGTGTCCTGGCCGGCCTTGGTGAGGGACGGGCCGAGCAGATGGTACTTGAGCGTGTCGTGCTGCTCTTCCGCGTGCGTTCGCGACGGCTGCGGCGGTTCTTGAGGAGGTGGAGGCATCGCTTCTGAGGGGTTGCACGGATCTGACGGGGTTCTACGAGGGCTACCCGCTGCCGGGGTACTCAAGGCGGTTGGATGCAGGGCCGACGCGTCGGACGGGAAAGTTGCTGCCCGCGCGGACGCATGGTGAGGCGAAGGCGGGCGTGCTGGCAGAGGCAATGAAGGGTCAGAGGCGGTGACTCTGCTATGCATGGTGGTGTGGAGCCATGGCGAGGGTGTTTTAATGAGCTCGAGAGCGCCTAACGCGATGGAAGTGACGCGCCGCGCGCTGCGTCCGCTTTTCGCCTAGAGGCGCCCGCCAACGCCGCGGGCTGGCCTTGTGAGGGCGAGCGGCTCTACAATCTCATATCGGACCACAACATCAGGAGTCGTCACCGAAAACCCCTCAATCGCCCGTCACCGCTTGGCCATGGATGCCGCTTCGACCTCGTCCTTCGCACACACGCCGCCCTCGTGAGAACGCCGCTCCAAGTCACACGTCTTTTCTTTGTTTGGGCCTGCAGGAACCACCGTCATCCTGCCGCGGTCACAACACAGCGTCAACAGTCGGCACCTCCCCCAGCAACCACGCATTGCTACCCCGGACGGCCATGTGCACCTGTCGAACCCCTCGCACCGTCCTCTAAGCACACACACGGGCATTTAGACAATGCCCACAGACCGCACCAACACGAACACCTCGCGGCCGCTGAAGCCCACCCTCGCCACCACCCGCACCGCGAAGACGCCCGTCACCCCGCGCCTCGCACCCTCTGTGACCGCGACTAGCAGCGCCCAGCCCGGTCGCAAGTCCCGCAGCGTCGTAGGGAGCACGCCGAGAGTGAAGACGACTGCCCCCGAAGACATCACGCCCGTCAAGGCCTTCATCAGCAGCAATGTCACTCCGCGCTCGTCGGCGAGAACGTCCCGCGTCGGCGTAGCCAGCCCCGGCTCGACTCCCAGCGGCACCCCTTCCGGCACTCCGGTTGCTTCGCGCCCGTCCTCCACCTTTGATTTCCCTTCGAAAGAGCATGGCCCTGGCTATAGCGGGCTGGGGGCTAACGGCTTCCAAAGTGCCCAGAACAACAAGCCAAGGAGTGCTGTGGGAGGAAACAATTACAATGCCGCACCGACATCGCGAATGCCACTATCCAACATATATTCGCACGCGCCGGAAGCTAGGACACAGGATGCTCCGTCCATGTTCTTCCATGCCAACGATGCCCGACCCCAGGACCTACCGCCACCGCCGCAGAAGAAAGCCTCCGTCTTCTTTTACGCCAACGGAACACAAGATGATGGTCCGAAGGCAATAGAGACTCCATCGCCTCCGTTGTCGTCTGTTGGCCGGTTGCAGCCAGAGGGCAAATTCTTCCACGCAGATTCGCGAACCGAAGCGAGGGGCAATCTGTCGATCCTCACTCCACCGCCCATGTCTGCATTACCAGAACCTTGGTCAAGCAGCCATATCGCCCAAAACCAAAACGGTCTCCAGCCCCCTTCTCCCACGAAGGAGAATATGCATCTTTCTTACCGAAAAGGCGTGTCACAAGTCTTGCGGCCAAATCTGCACCGGGGAAGTTCCGCTTTGTCCATACTGTCTGGTACTCATGCCCCTGAGACTGGATCCGAACACTCTAGAAGACGATCAAGCGCTGCATCGTCTGTGGTGCGTCTCGGTCACGCGAAGAGCACGAGCTTATCTTCCATCGACTCTACGAATTCGCTAAAGAAAGTTACTTCACACGACCTGTCCGCTATCAACCCCAGCCCGCTGCATAATGAGAAACGAGTCGTGAGCAATGGCTCACACACCGAAAGCGTAGCGTCCGCTCCCACTGAACCGACCGGGACCTTCTCGAGCTTACCGTCTCCCAACCCTCGGAGTCCCAACAATACTGCGCCAGGAAAAAGCGCCCTGGAACATGTGAACGAGCTGGCCGCAAATGCGCGACGCGAACGCAAAGTGCTAGACCTTGAAATCAGCAACAACTCTCTGCTCGCCATCAATCGGTCGCTCGAAAAAGAAGTCCGCAAGCAAAAGGCCGAGCTGAGAAGATTTAGACGTATGAGTCGCGCCGGTCGTTTCTCAACCGACACCATATCGAATCTCGAAGAATTCTCCGCCATTGGGGTCAGTGAGCTCGGTGATCTCTCGGACATGGAAGAAGAAGAAGAAGGAGAAAGAGAATACGACGAAGAATTCGAAGACAGTGGCGACTCGTCTTTCGATGAAAGCACATTGAGCGCCAATGCTTTGGCAGAACGGGACGAAACCCACCGCTTACGAGACGAGAGACGGCTGCAGCTCGATCTATCGAAACATAGGGAGCTCTTGATGGACAGCCAGAAGATGAACCAGAGCCTGAAGCAATGTATGAATTGGACCGAGGAGCTCATCAAAGAAGGCAAGAAGGCCCTTGCATACGAAGTCCGTGTCAGTGATGTCAAACTTGGAGGCCGTGTTTTGAACTCTGAAGAGCAGCTTGATGAGGAGCAAACCGCAGAGTCAAGGACGCTGCTCAGTCCATGGACACCCCCACACCGCCCTACCGACCCAATCGGCTCGTTCCCATTTTCGCCTTCAGACCGCGCTGATAGAGACAGCGGTATTGACCTCGATGGCGTGAAGCCCATCTTACCGGCGATACCAAATGTCATATCGCCTCTCGGATCACCTATATCAGAAACGCCTTCACGACCACCGCTTGCAGGAGGAACTCCATACTAGTCCACTAATACCCGATCTCTACTGTTACCATTTCCTTTGTCAAATACCACGCCGTTCACGGCGGTCTCTGCTTTCGGCGTTTTCCGTGAGACCTCGCGGCTTTACATCGGCGCAACCGGCTATTCACGTCGAGTGCGATCTCGACGTCCAACGAATATTTCTTTTGTTACTCATCCGTCTTGACAACTCGGGATACCCGAATAACCGCGCGCCTGTCTAGCGCCGGTTCTCTCTTTTTAATGTTTGATCTAGTTCGCTCGCAGATTGTTGTATGTCGGAGTCTAGTTGGTTGTCGGACATTGTTGCCTTTTGCAGCCGACTCTTCATCTGGCGATGGGCGGCTGTATTTGTATGTTGTACTTTTATGAGATACCCCCTTTTGAGCACGTAGTGGAATCTAGCAGATTGAGTCAAGCGATATTTTGACGTTGTTGTGCACGTACATCTGAAGACTGTTACATGGTGGAGCGGGGAAATCCACGATGGGTGTTGATTAACAGGAGCATGCTGGTGCAGTGTCGAGGAACGTTTCATCCACCACCGGCCGCAAGAGTAACCCGCCCCGTCCTCAGTTCTGGCGGCTGAGTCCAAGGAAGCCCCTTCTCCGCCATCGACCTTGGAAAAACCATAGCTCAACGACAAATTAATCTACCCAGTCGACGCGAAAGAACATAGCGATATCTCTCGGTCCCGAAAAGAGCCGTCCCTCTTTTCTCCACCTATCAACACGCCCTTCACCTTCATCATATTGAACATGGATCTTGACATCCTTCCCGCAGACCTTTGCTGCTTTCTCCCACATGGCCACCATGGTCTCACGACTGTGACGGTACACGACGTTACCATCGTACGGTGGGCCGAGCACGAGCGAGCCGGCATCCATGGAGCCGGTCTGCGTTCCCAAGACGAACGTGCCCGGTCCTCGCAGCAGCTCCAGAACCTTCACGCACGCTCTCTCTTGATCTTCCAGACCGAACAAATGAAGGAACATAGAAAGGTGCACTATCGACCAGGACCCTCTCGTTTCGCAGAGCTTATCTTGGGCATCGTCCGAAAGAAGATTGCCGCAGATGAATTGCGATGGAGGGAATCGATCCTCGTCTCGAAAGAGCATGTGTCCGATGCGCTCGAACTCGGGGAAAATATCTGCCCCGAATAGCCGATCCGTCGGGACACCAGCGGAAGCCAGGGTTCGAAGATCTTGACCGAGGCAGGTCCCGATGTCCAGAAATTTGGGCGGCGGGGTAGATGATGCCATCATGGTTGTAAAGACCTCGTTGTAGTCGGGGTGGCGAGACAGGCCTTGCTCCAGAAACCAGAATTTCCCAATACACGGGAACGGAAACACGTTCCATGCGCTGTCTCTCTATCGGGAAGATAAGCACTTGTGTGGGTACAAACTGCGTTTGCGTGAGAGTCCACTCACCACGCTGTAAATGTGCGCTTCAATCTCGTCGCTGGGTACCTTGCTCCAGTTCTCCAGCAACAGGCTCATACTGGGTCGGAGTAATCCCGATAGACTTGGGTTGTACCATGGTAAGTCTTTAGACCTAGCAGGATGGTTCGTGGGCAGGACTACGGTATCTTCGGTGAAGTTCATCGCAAAAGTTCTGGACGCTGAAATCGTTTCGTAATAATATGCTTGGGTTGAAGCTAAGGAAAGAGTTATCACGAAATGAAGATCGAAGATGGAAGAACAGCTACTGAGGCATTATTAGGTGAGGGGCAACGCTGTGCCATAAGCAATCAAGTGCAACCAATAACATGGACAATCGGCCGGGAATCTCGAACGCCCCGTCATTGCCCGGAGTGAACACTTATATTTTAGTCAAGGCTCCACTCCTGTCACTTTTACACCCATCTTCTCGAAGCTATCTTCGGAAAGACCCTGCCGTCTTCAGAACATGATCGTTTCGCCATAGTCACCAACGAAGCCATGGTTTGTCGTGGGTTGGTGGTCGTGGTGGTGTCCTCGGATATCAGCCCTCGCTAAGGCTGTCAGCGCCGCGCTCAATATATCATCCATGGCATGGGTATCTAATTCGGAGAACGACTATTACATTTTCACTTACCGGGCCCTTCTGTGGTTTCTGCTGCCATGACCTTAAACCCTCGGATCCTCAAGTCTTACAAAACAGTGATCAACGCCAACCAAGAGGTTTCGATTGTTGAACATGCCCACCACCACACCCTCTCTAGCACACTCCGCCCGTGGGAAAGGCTTGCATACAACTCGTAGTAATATGATGCAGGCCGAAACCTTGTTCTCAACCTCCCCTCGGCACGCGCATGCACCAATTAGTCCAGGTTAACGGCCAAAGGAACGTACCGCGTGTAGGCTGTCGTTTGTGGCTCTTTCAGTCTTTCAGGGATAAATCTGCGAAGCACCGTATATCCATTCACTTCCTCCGCTTCACGTTTGCCGTTTGCGCCGTTGACTGCCGTGTCGCCTCCAACCCCTTGGCTTCGAGTCTCGTACTCCTCCTCAGCGGCCCTCTCCGCCGCTGCTTCTTCGCCGCGCTTTTGGTGCTTTCTGACGCTATATGGTGGTTTTGTATCTGGTGCAGCTACCTTCTTATGACTTCCGTTGCCCTGACCCGAAAAATATAAAGCCCAGTCAAGCTTGGCTGCCTGTTGAGCATGATCAACTTCAAGAGTTTTTCATGCTCCGCCACCAGTGGATCGAACAGAAACTCGGTCCTTGCTTTGCAGAAACTGTTGTCGGCCTTTTTGAGCTGCGTTTCTAGGTGCTCCGCGACGGAGTTTCCGAGTTGCGTATCTAGAGGCGCCGCGACGGGGCCATCGCGTGGGGCGTTGGAAAGGGTTTCGGCTCCGGCTTTAGCTTCGATAGAGGTAGTCAAATCCACAAGTTGGTCGTGCGAGACGGTGTCAATTTGGGTGGTATTGAGGTGCTTGGATGGAGCGATGAGGGCGTGCCCGCGTTGCACGTCTTGATCGCTGGACTGGGTACCATCGAGCAACTTGAGATCCACGGACGAGAGCGGCGATTCTGGTGGGGAGGGGATCGCTGACGAGGCCATCGCGACTGGTCAGGAGGGGTGGTGGTGATGCGAGACTGGAGTTATCGACCGACATTGGCTTCTAGAACCATATTATAAGCCTCCACTACCTAATGTTTCCCCGTGTCTCCGCACTTCTCACTCCACCTTTAGCAAAATGACGCTAGTCATCTCGAAGGTCAGTGCACAATTCACATAGTCAGTAACTAACAGCAACAGGTGTCGCAATCAGTTATTGCGACACCTGTTGACAGTGTGATCCAGATCACATAAGCCCAATGCTGTGTCTGTTAGGTCGCGGATAAAGTCACATGCTCCTCTTCATCTGAGGTTCCCCCCTGATCCCACCATTAGACAGGAGAAGGTAGCTTACCTCCGCAATTATACTCCGATCTTCTATGGTAGTGCCAGCCGAATTGATACGATCTCTCTACCTACGGGCTTGTAAGCTGATCGAAACCATATGCTCGGATTGTAACTCTTAACTCTATCTTACGCAACGATCCCGCATTCATGTGGCGTTGGCAGCGGAAGGACTTTGCAGCCACTAGTAGCAAGAGCGGTTAATGTTCGACGGGCGGGACCGCTAGCATGGGTTGCTGCCGGCAAGCCAGCCCATGGCCAGATTGGCAGTCAGTAGATCACCCGCGGAAATCGCGCTAAATCAAGTTAGTGGCTACTATGTGGATGCATGCTCTTCATCGGCTGCTTTTGTCCAGATACGTCCGATAGAACCCCTCTTCCTTCAAAAGGTGTGGTGCTACGACTGCCAGTCTACTACTTAACCTCGCTGCAGACAACTCTCCATTCTGCGTATCAACTCCCCCACGCATCACACAACGTCCGTTTCAAAGGACTGCTTTTATTATAACGTTGTTGGTAACTGGAACATGTAAGCTGAAAGAAACAAGAGCTGTCGCCAGTATCTGAGCTTAGTATAGGTGCGGCACTGCCACTACGCAAGTCGTTACACTTAACACACAAGGTCAACGAAAAACACGAATGATGGTCAGATTCGTCGACTGTCTAAGTCCGCAATGTCCCCAATCGCAGAACTATCAGCCACCTACAACCAGATCATCTTAGCCGTCGATGCGCGATATGGGCCTGGGGAAGTTCAGGCAATCTTCACAATGTACTTAACCGAACGTTGAATTATATGCTAGGAAATGCAATGATGGACATCAGCTCAATCCTTCTTTTAGTCAGCCTTCCAGTTTCCCAAGTGCGATCTCATCGTGTTGTTGTGCCGAGGTGGTGAAGCTTTCGTCAAACCACCCTGGCGTCCCCGTTGTGATAAGGTCGTTTCCGAAAGGTTGACAAGAGCCATAATCAATGATCACGGGTATATTATCTTCGCAGACCATAATGTTGTCAGGAGTAAGATCGTTATGTGCTAGGCCTAGTGAATGGAGATGGCTGACTCCTGACTTAATTCCGTCTAAGCAGTGCTCTGTGTTGAAACATTCCGTTCTGTCTTTTACTCGGTTCCGAAGCGTGCGAGGGTGTCGATCTAGAACAAGGCCAACAATCCGACCCCGTTTGATGATACTACCATAGTATCGAACGATATTAGGTATAGATATCTGTCGGGAACAAACTTCAGACTTTCCATGAAGTCCTTTGAGCTCAGATCCTTCTTTCTAATAGGAGCCTGACCGAACCAGACATAGTAATCACGGTTCCTGATGGCAAACGTAGAGTATGAAAATTTGTGCGAACCATCGTCCTCTACGGCGAAGACCTCGGTGAGAGAAAGCAGGTCTTGGGTAGACTTCACTAGAGGTGGTTGTGGATCCATGTTTCAAGGACGAAAGATTCCGTTCGCCTGTCTGGGTGGGTCGGGGACACTCACAAGGCCGGGCCGAGTTTGATGTGCCGTCTCTGGAACCAGGAATTGTGGTGAGCTCTGGCCCCGGAAATTCGGAAAGGTGGGGTGTGGGAACCCGCGTGGAAAGGCGCTAATTAAGGGGAACCCGCGTGGAAAGGCGCTAATTAATTAGTTCCCAGGTGAGTGTACAGATGTGTGCCCAGTGCCCACGGTCCGTGCATCGATCACTAAGGGCCCTCATCCTTCAGCGCAACACAATTTTCACACGCGTCATTCCTACTTCTCTCCGTCGTTGCTCTTATAGGCCGCGCAATAGCATCGCTGGCTGACGCCCAGGCTGCGAACGGCTAGAAATCAGCGAGGGCAATCCCGCTCCCTTCCCAGGCACATCATTCGCATCTTGCTACGCACCTGGTCCAATCCCAATGCTTGTGGGCTGCTGCCCAATCACTTCACCCACATCTTATGTCCTCGACCTCGCCTCGTGCGATGCTGATAAACGTCGTCAATGCTGCCCCTCAAGTCCTCCGGGGAGGGTCCAACAACCAGGCGAGACGAGGGAGCGGCCCAGCCCTCGGGCCCGCAAATATGCGCCCATCAGCAGCCCCGCCGCCCACACTATTTCAGGGTGCTACGTTGGCAAAACACCCCCTTCTCCATAGACGCGTTGAGGTCAGACTGCGGTAAAGCATGAAAGACTTGTTTGCATAGGATTGGCGCTAAGTGCTGACGAAAACAAGAACATCCCGCGACGACTACCGATCCCTTCCCCCACTGTCTTATGTACCTGCGTTCTACTAGCCTAGTTTACGTGCTTATAAACAGCTCCTGCTCAACGAACAGCGTGTCAGGGGCGTTCAAAGTTCTTAGAGTATTAAGAAATGCAGTCAAGTATAGGCTAGAAGGGTTCGGAGAAGGGGGCCGGAAGCGAAGGTTAGATACTGGCTTCTTTTCTTAAGAACCGGTGCTCGAGAGATTGGCTGGTGGGGAGGAAAAGGCAAGGGGGAATGCAAGTGCTGCGATCCTTGGAGACGAGGGCATATGGATGGGAAGTGCCGCGGCGTCGCACGTTACGGGAAGTCATGGAGCGGGTAGAAGACTGGTTGGATAGAGGCCGTTTTCATAAAAATGGAGTGTCTTATTTTTCTTACGATGTTCCCCCAGTAGCTTGCCTTCCGGCCCCAATGCACCCCTTGCCAAACTCGACTCTTCTCATTTTTACCCCCAGCTCCCATTTTCTGTAGTTCCAGTGCGCTTATTGGCTTGATGGTGGTGTCGCGTAGCAGCAAGATTCACAAACACCTTGGCGGATTATTGTCCAACCTGTAGCCGCTTGTTCACCACATTGTTGGCCACAGTCTTGGTCTCGACGCCTTCGAAACTCATACTGGCAACGTCCACCTCTCCCGGTGCAGAGGTATTTCTCCCAGGTACACATCTAGAGTATCCTTAAATAGTTACGAATCAACTGTCTAGCGACGACAGTACTTACAGACGCGGCAGATCAGACGGGAATGGACTGGCGTACCTTGAAGCGTGACGAAGGTAGTGAAGCGTGACGAAGGTAGTGAAGCGTGACGAAGGTAGTGAAGCGTGACGAAGGTAGTGAAGCGTGACGAAGGTAGTGAAGCGTGACGAAGGTAGTGAAGCGTGACGAAGGCGGTGAAGCGTGACAAAGGTGGTGAAACTAGGGAATGGTGAGGAGGCAATGGTGCTCAACTACGAGGAGGTCAAGCTCAATTATTTATATATTTCGTGGGCTATAGAAAATCGTGCCCTAATCTTCTGTCTGCGTCTGTCGAGTGCTGTGAACTGCTGCACTCCGTAGACACAAATAACGAAGCGAACGCCGTTCTTAGCATCCAACCATGAATGCCCGCTGCTTCAATCCCGAACCTCACTAAAACCGTAGAGATCGACGGACGAGATCACATGAAGGGGAATATGCATGCAGCGTGTGCGGGATAACTTCGATGCGAGTCGGTAGGCATATGCATTGTTAAGATACGGAGCTTGATTGCCGCCGTAATAAACCTTTTGCATCCATCGACACATCACCGGTAGCCATCGAGCATGCAAAACAATATCGACCTTCCCGTCAGAGATGCATGGACAGAACGCGCTCTTATTCGACGCCGCCGCTGCGCGAGGTGAGCAGCGGTGCGCATCCAATACCGCAGCGATGCTGTACCGTCCGAGGAGTATCAACGCATGCGATATCCCCGAAAGCACCTTACGCTCATAATCTTGTTGTATCGCGTAGTAGTTGGCGCATCCTTGCGCAAATACGCAAAGTGAAATGAAATGATTTGAGAAGTCTTTGGTCTGTACTTGTTTCTTGAAGAGCGTGTGCTCGCAAAAAACCACCGCACTTATTCCGGGCTCCCCAACGCAGTTTTCAAGCTTTAGCCACTGCTTACCACGATAGATCCCAACTTTTACCAGCTTCATGTCTATTGTGAATGTGAACTTCAGTGACTTGACGAAGCCATCGACTGTTCCGTCTGAGTGCGAGAGTGCGAGACTACGATCAGCGTGGAGTCGTTCAAACTTGTCCGATAAGGTCAGACTACCCGGGTGACTGAACTTTCGAAGGATCGAAATTCGCTTATCAGGCTGTGCAAGCACTTGACGAAGTACACTTTTCGTCCCAGCGGAGAAGAAGTCGTTGATAGTCTGGTACGCGTCTAGTAATTCGTAAAGAAATCGTCCGAGGGATCCGAGGGTAACTTCCAAAAACATATCGGGCGTGATAGCCGGTGAGGAATGGCTTGCACTTGTAGTCGTCGTCTCTCCGAGTCGCGAGGTCGTTGATGGGGAGGGTTGTCGCTCTGATTCAAAAGCTCCACAAGCGTTCAATGAGCGGCTTTTTGTAAAGTCCTAAGTCTCTGCTCGAGAGAGTCAAGAACGTACACGATGCTTGCCGCTTTTTCGTCCGATCTCTTCCCTTTCCCCATTATTGGACGTGGAGTGAGGGACGCCTTTGCATCAGGATGCAAAGCGCATTGTGCCGAGACGGGTGGACCTTGTCCGAGTTTCCGGCTAATGAACAAGTAGAAACTGTGCACCGTGTACGGTGTACTGTTTTTTAATTGGGTCGGGTACGCCCCTAAGCACAGCCGATCAACGCCACCAAGGCGTGACTGCGTTCCAACGTGAATTGGTGCGAAGCGAACACCTTTTCTGACCGAATGCTCAATGAGCAAGCTGCACACGCAAGGATCGAACATCCCGAATGCCTTGCGGGCATCCCAACGCTCTTGCGTTGCACGATGCGAGGGCGACTAGCAAAGCCACGAGGGGAGAAGAGGGCCCTGCCTTCAACTCGTATTAGCCCGCGCCGTGTCCGCATCAGAGGTCTTATCCCGCGCCTAGAACGCTATTAGCACTGAGAGTATAGCGAAAAATGGTGACTTTGCATACCTTCGCAACGTCTCAAGCGGAACGTCAGATATCTGGGACGACATTTCTGTATCGTTGTATTATGCAGCAAGATAGCTGGCGAACATGCAAGAAGAAGGCAATCGGTGAGGCTGAAAATGCAGTGAAAATGTGAAGGACGTCGCAGCCTTGGGGAACATGTATGATATTTGTTAGGCCATGACGTCCGCTATTTAAGACTGCGCACCTGCAGACTCGCTATCGCCAATGAACGCTCTCACCGAATGCTATGATATATTAGGACTAGCGCATTCGCAGCGGCTTGGCATCTCCTTGAGCCCTTAGCTGCTGCCGCGTCTCTAGCTAGAACAACAACATTGTACAATACTTTTGCGTGCCTCTTGGTTTTGACACTCTCCGCGCCCGGATACAGCACCGAAGACCAGAGACTAGTCAAACAAATCAAGATCGACATGCCATGGCTCCCAACGCCCAAGCCAATCACGATGTTGCCTGGACTGAGCATGAGCGACCCTCTTGAGGTGGCGGCGCTAAAGTCCTGCGAGTCGGCAGAGAGCAGTGCACACATTACTGAGTACTATTGCAGTTGCTGTAGATGGCAATCAAAGTTCAGTAGCGTGAAAGAGCTTCAGCACGTCATGCCCACTGTCATGTAAACGGGTACTGACAAGAAGTTAGTGAACACGCAAAAATGAAGCCACACAAAAGTGCATGTGAATATCCTCAGGAATAAGCTCGAGTGGGCCCAGATTATATATACTTTTGGAATGTCTACACCTCTCGAATCGTGAAGCCTCACACGTTATTTTGCATGAGCACAAAGTGAAGATTCTGCTTTACCGCCTTACGAACGTCTAACTCCAACATATTGCTTGCCTTCGAAGAAAGCCCACTCGACACTGTGCATCAAGACTTATGCAGCCAGTTGTGTTTATACCCTGAATTATATCCCCGCGGCGCTTATGCGCCCTCGAAGCGAAGAATCTTTGGGACTGTTGGAAGTGACGAGCTACTGACCCGAACTTGTTCAAGACCCTTAATGATGCACAAGGATGCAAAGTAGAGGTACACCAGGGAGATCGCTGGCGGAAAATGAAGGCAGCTGCCGCTGAACCGCAAGTTGGCAGGGAAATTGGGCTATATCTCCGTACCAGCATCTCTTTGGTGACGACGTGATAGAGAAGTTCGCTGCAACAGCGGCGCGCCTCAGCAGCGATTGCAACAAGGTCTGGCGCGCCTTGTTTAGAGCAACTGCTCCTCGCCCCCCGCAACTAAGCAGTCGAAGCCCGTCATAACCGTTGGGATGCGTCCAGGGGCTTTTAAATGCAAGCCTGTTTGGTTAATTCAACGAGGCCGTTCTCAGCGCTCGGCACGATACGTAAGGCGACATTCGCTTTCCCCTCCTCCTCATGGTGCTAGCGAATGGCATGGTGAACATTCGCCCAGATGTCACCTCCCTTTCATCATTGCCTGTTCACCGGACGTTGCTGCACCCTTTCCTGCGCTACACCACATTTTCAGTCGCCTGCAGATCACCTGTAACTGCTTACCTCGCGCGGTGGCGGCGTCGAATGAGAGCGTGTTGGGTATACACATATTTGCAATGACGGGAAGATCGATATTGGAACGAATGAGTTCATTGATTACCATGTACATGCTCACGCATGGTCTTGACCGGTGGCCCTTCACTGGATCTACCTGGTGAAATTCTTGGCAGGTGGGCGTACCTTATAAAGATCGAAGTACGTTCAAATGTTTAGCCCTCGACCGATTATCAAGCCGCCCATCCGACCCCTCGATCTCAGAAGAACCACGTTAGTTGAGCTTTGCACAGCGTAAGCACTTCTCTAGTCCGTCGTAAGATCTGTTAATAATTCCTACTCTAGAACTCACTATGCCCGAAGTTACATCGACGTGCATACACTGCGAAGCGGAAAATCATGGTTCTGCTTATCTATGTCTCGAATGTGAGAAGCCTACTAGCGACAAGTGCGTGGACGACCCGAACTGCGGATGCGCTGGTAAATAAACTCTGCAGTCGAATTACAAGAATGTATTGGCAGATGGGGGAAGTTTCAGATGAATCGGCGTATTGATTGGTGTTGTTGATATCGTAGCTAAATCCACCCCATATCAAGACTCATAGGCCACATTATATTATTGCGTTAAGGTCTGAACGGTTACCAGCGAAGCTGCTGATTGTTAGCACACGCGGCACGTGATACTTCACCGCCTCAAGAACCCCGCCTTGGGACTATGTACACTCCCGCACCGTCAACATTCCCGCTAGTCGACCCTTCCTTCAGCCCTTGACATCGTCTATGAGAATGGCTGACGATTGTCCTGTCTCGCCATACCTCCGCTATCTCAAAACTGAAACTAGCTTTATCAAGCGTGATCTTCCTGATTGCGAGCGGAGACGTCGGAAGGACGGATCTGTCATTACCAGGCAATGGATCGAGGAGCGCCTCTATAACGAAGCTACAGCTCTGCGACTAGTAGCGGAGAAAACGACTATCCCAGTACCTAAAGTCATTGGGGTTGGGAAAGACGACAATGGATTAGCGTACATTGAAACAGAGCTCCTTCCGGGGATTGTCCTTGAGAAGATCAAGGACCAATGCTGGATGCAGGAATGTCATGTTAAAGAGGGGCCCTGCGAGCAATGCAGTAGCATCGCGAAGAAAAACACCAGCCGTTTTATTATCGAGGAAGTACTTCCCCAGCTAGGAAAACTACGGCATACGACGACAGGACTTGACGGATTCCTCCTACCGCCACCTTGGATTCTAGAATACGACAAGAGAACGTACTGGAAACCAAACTCTACCAACTCCACCTCCTATGTCTTCTGTCACGGCGACCTAGCTGCTCATAACATAATGATAGACCCGAAAAGTCTCAATGTAGTTGGCATATTTGATTGGGAGCATGCTGGGTACTTTCCACCGGAGTTTCTGAAGGTCTGGTCTGTTGATCGACAGAGCTATTGGGATTATTTCAGGGATATCGAAAGTGTCAAGGGTTTCATAGCTCATATTGATGTCTGATTTCTCTCTTGGAGCACGGCACAGCACTTCATTCCACAAATTTCATGGAGTGTCTTATTTTCCTTATGAACTCCCGCCAGTAGCTTGCCTTCCGGCCTTAATGTAACCCTTGTCAAACTCGATTCTTCTCATTTTTCACCCCAGCTCCCAGTGTTTTCTCCAAGCTCGAAGTTCCACGCTACATAGAGGTGTCCCGGGGTTGTCGTATATCTGCGGTTCTTTGTAAGTCACATCTGGTGGCTTCTTATCCTAGCCATTCAAATTGTGCATATCCGCGACATATTTGTTAATACGATTTTAAAATTTCCGCTTGGCTATCTACAGCAGGAGTTCTTGGGGTCGTAGACAAACTAGACAATAGTGATGTCTGCCTTGTGGTGGGCAGTAGAATAGTTGTAGAATATGTCAAACACTACGATAGTAAATTGCGGCTACTTTTAGGTTGCAAGAAGGTTGTAATTGCAATCAACTCAGAAAGTAGCCGAAGTTGCTGACACAACTTCGTCGGGTGAGAGCAAGTAGAGTAGTAAACGCTCCTCCTTCAAAATAGTTGGTGTTTAGGTCTGTAGCGAGCTGACAATAGCCCAGACGCAGTAGTATACTGGAGACGAGGGAAGTTCACTAGCACTATACCTGTAGTATTCTGGGGTCTATTCGCGGTCACTGGTAAGGAAGAGCTTGGGAGCTTGATGTAAACCGAGCTAAAGGTTGGTTGTGACCATTGAGTAATTGGTTCATCTAGTTCCACCAATCAGATAAGAGCAGCGCCCGAAAACACACTCGATTTGGAGGTACAAGGTAAATGGATTAGCTACGTGATATTGCTGTAGTTCCAGTGCGCTTATTGGCTTGATGGTGGTGCCGTGTAGGAGCAAGGTCCAAAAAGGGGCTTGTGATAGAATCTATAGTATTTAGTCTTTCGTGCCCCCAAACTATCGGTAAATCTCATGATTTTTGTATTTTTGAATACTTGTTGTGAGACTGCGCCACCGTATGTGTTACTGGGCTCGGGTGTGCTTATATAAGCTACACGTTAGACAAAGTATACGTTGCAAAAGCACCATTCCCTTATCACACAATCTTCGGACTCATCCACACGAACATGCCGCAATGGGAAAGCCAAGAACGACGATACACTCTAACAGACTCGACATTCATCAAAAGTGAGCTCCCTGAAGACGCATTGCCTATCGCCCAAGCTACTTCAGAAACAGTCTATCCCCGCTGGTCTCGGGAACGTCTTGCGAACGAAGCAGCTACGCTCAAGTTCATTGCATCTAGAACGACTATACCTGTACCCAAGTTCTTAGACTTGTATGAAGAGAATGGATTGCTTCACCTCATGACTGAGCGCGCCCAAGGCATATCTCCAGCGGACATGGCATTTGACACTCCTACCAAATATGGCGCCGCTACCACGCATGTTACCACCTGGTTAGAGTCGTTTGTCCTACCCCAGCTTCGCAACCTACGACATCACACTATTGGCAGCGTCGATACCACTTTACCAGTTATCCCACCAAGCCGAATAACGTATCGAGACAAACGGCCGAATTGGTTACGAAAGACCTCACGCGATGCAGACTTTGTGTTTTGTCATAACGACCTTGGCCAACACAACATTCTTGTTGATCCAGATACTTTTCAGATTACTGCAATTGTTGATTGGGAATATGCTGGATACTATCCACCAGAGTCCGAATATCCTCTTTGGTTGAAGCACTACAGGGAGCAAGGAAACGATCACTTGAAAACGGAACACCTTGTAGAGTTGCTTGACAACGCTAGTAAGCGCCCGAAAGCTGCAGATACTCTTATACTGATCACAAGAAGGTTTGACGGAAGCTGTCAAGAGCCTATAAGGAGGAAGCTTTGTCTATCAAAGTACTATCGCAACGGTCCACTTCAGTTGTATCACCATGGGCCGGTTTCCTCGTTCGCGATCCGGAGTGCTTCACCCTCAGCATACGCAAGGCCTTGTCGAAGCGCTGGGGCACCAGTTTCTTAGTACTGACGTATCTTGCAACCTCAGCTTTGCGAGAAGAGCTCAGGCTCTTGAATTTGTGCAATTTTTAGCTTGAATTAAGGTGCGGGGCGAAGGAAGACTCAAGGATTGCACTATGGATAATGTGATTAAAGTTCTGAAGTGTGGATTGTTCTGGTAGCTATATTATGAACAGGGATAGCGTCTGTCAAACATCATTGCGTTCTTTCTTGCTGTTGCTGGAGAGCTCTAGTGCCAGCTCCACTAACGGCTAAATTGTGACCTGACACCAGGCATTCTCATCACGCCTCTCGTCTTACACACCCTCGCGCGCTGGAACATCTGCTCAATCTTCCCCGGTGTATATAGTAGCTCATCGCGGAGAGTATCCAGGTCGGTGTCGTCGTACCGGGGCCCGGTCGACAGCCGGGCGTCACCACGGAGGATCAGGAAGGGCTTTGAGATGCGGAGGAAGGTGGACAGCTCTCTGGCTAGTAGGAACGAGGGATTGCAAGCAGCATTGTGGCGTGGAGCGAAGTGGGATTACTCCGAGTGACACTGCGTTTCCACTTGACAACAGTGTCGGAGCCAGAGTCTGCCATGTATATCGTATACTGTTCTTCTCAGATGGCTGGTATCCAAGAAGTGGCACAATGTTGGTGAATCCTATCTTTCCATCCAAGTACACGACGCTTCGCAGGACGAGGACCTCCGGGAAGCTGACCCGTCGCCAACCTCAACTAATCGAAAATTGTCGGTACCAAGGCCGATTCCTCCGGCTCATCCTAGACGCTTCAGGATGGCGGATTCCTGTCGCCCAGGTCGTAAAGGAGCGCAAAGCCGGGGTCCAAAAAGAGATGCAGAGTTCCAGCAACCGATTTTAGATCTGAAACAGGTGACCCCAAAAGTCCTCCTCCACCATCCTTCCCTCTTGAATCCCCTCCAGCACATTACCCACCCACCCCCTTGGCATCTTCCATTCGCCGCTCTCCGTCGAAGGACAAGCGGTGAGCGCGACTCCAGTCACACAAGGGCTTCCAATGAATCCCCTCTGCATAGCCGCCTTCCCCACCTCCTCCGTGATCCGCAACCCTGCGCTCCCACCTCCTCTTCCATCTCTAGTTGCGTTCGCGTCCACCTCCCGCGCCGCCTTCACGGCGTCTAGAGTTTCCGACTGGGCCTGTACATAGCGCCGCTCCATGAACGACGAAAATCGATCCAATTGGTGCGCGAGCGTGCGGTGGAGTGTGGTGAGCAAGCGGTTCAAGATGTCGAATAGAAGGCGATAGAGAAGTTCTGTTGCGAGGGCTTGGCCGGTTTGTGCGGTGAAGAGGCGCGAGGATAGGAGGGCGCTGGTGTTGGCATAGGGTGATGTGGTGAGTCCGGTTGCTGTTGTAGAGCCGCGGAAGGGCACGAGTGCTGAGGACATTGTTGGTGGTGAGGGGATAGTCCGGAGGTGTCCGTTGCTGCGGGGTTGCAATTGCAATTGGGGTTGGACTGGTGTGGAGTGAAGGACTGTCGTCGAGGCGCAGTCAAGTCTTCAACTCAGACAAGACGACACGAGAAAGAAAGAGAGAGACTAAATGTCGAGCCTTGACCTACCATACCGAGGACGACGCCTCCAATTAATACATCTCGCAACGTCACACCATAACCTCCGACGGTGAGATGTGCATTGGGTAGACTAAACCCGTCGGGGCTCGTCTCGATTTACATAGTCCAATCAAAGCGGTGCGGTACACACTAGCGCCCGGGGAGCCCAGGAACCGGTGGTTGTTAAACTCCGAGCACGAGGTGTGAGGCTGGACCGTGGAGATTTGGTCAGCGCTAAGATGGGGGCCATATGTTGGTGCAAAGATGAGGGGAAAGGGCATACGAGACTATCTCTTTCATGCGAAGTGACTGGCAGGCCATTCGGAGCATTCCATGTATGGCCCTTTGCGATTTTAGTAGGAAATCTCCAGTCTTGAGCACAGTACAGCTTGCCATCCAGAGCAAACCAAGTCCTCACGCGAAACCAGTAGTAGAAGCCATGCGCGCACAGCGCCTATTTCACACGACTCAACATCACCAATAGAGCACACGTCTCCAAAAAAACAAAAGAACTCGCAATGAACATCGCTACACAAAGCATTTCTACCCCAATGCTATCTCAACAGTCCAATTTCAAGACCATCTTTCCTTTCCTTTCCTATCCAAAAAAGTAGTACAACTCCCCGACAAACGCTGATTACAAGAGATCAAGAATACGACGCCCAAGACGCCTATCCAGGCAGAGAAGTGGGTAGTGGGCGGCTGAGTTTCTTCCAACCAAAGACCAAAAAAGAGATGATAGTGTGAGAAGGTAGGGAGGTCGCATGTCCACCAGAAGGGCTATTATACAACGTATACCGGACCGGCCTTGTTAATGCTCAAAGGATACGAAGGCGATGGTGGACAACATGGCCCAAAGCAAGGAGAGAGATGATGAGAAAGGCGTATATAGGCCATTTCCGATCTCCTATTATTTCTTGTTGATGGCGACGACCACACCGACCACGATGGCAATGATGATGATGATAATGACGACGATGAGCAGGCACCACCACTTCTTGCGGCGGGCACTGCGCGCCTTCGTGATGGCGCCGCCGATCTCTGTGTTGGCTTGCACGACGTTCTCGTGGATCTCCTCGCCCTTTTGCTCGATGTTTTCGACGAGGGGTTCCTGCTGCATGACGATCTGGTCGAGGTCCGTGAACAGCTGGGCGAGCTCCACCATCTGTTGTTCGATCTTCTGGATGGCCTCGTGGCGCTCCTTGACGTTGCGGAGGGTCGATGATGCTTGGCCGCGGCGGTCTGAGCTGAGGAGCTGGAAACAGTGTTAGCGAGAGCGCAAAACGCCATGCAGAAGACACTTACAGCTTGCTGGAAGATAGGAGCCTCCGGGTTGTCAACAGCCTGGCGGACCTCTTCTTCCGAAGCGTCAGGGCGCACAATGCGGTACTGGCGCTCAGCAGCCGCCTGCGAATCCCGCCTGAAGTCGGCCTCGAGGTTCTGGTAGCGGTTGATGGTGGCCTTCAACCTGCGGTCGACCTTGCCGACCTGTGGCGCGTTCCGCGGGTTGCCCGATTCCGGCTTCGACTTGATGTTCTTGACGCGGGCAACCAGGGCGCGGTAGCCCGTCATGATCTGCGAACTGAGGTTCGTGATCTCGCCCGAAGGCATGTCCGGCCGCGCCAGCACCTGCTTGAATGTGCGCTCCAGGTTGTCTAGTTGTCCGTCGAGCTGGTCAAGAGCGCGATCGACCTCGCGGCACTCGTTGAGGATGGCGTTGGGGTCCGCGCCTCGTGCGCCCTGTTGGCCGTAGGGCTGCATCTCGACAGCGCTTGGGTCATCGTACTGGCCTTGGGCATCTGTAGGCGGAGGCACTATTAGCGCGTGGTTCCATGGTGGACGTGGTACTCCGGGTATGCTCACAGTTGTTGAATCGACCGTCTTCCCTCTGATCGTAGGGGTTGGACCCCATCTGCTGGTAGCCACCGTTTCCGTACTGCTCCGTCACGTTAGTTGCAGGATTCGACATGGTGGTTCAAAGGAAGAGAATTGTCGCTCTGTCGTGTTTGGGGGAAGAGGAAGAACGCAGTAGCAGAAGGAGGGCTTACACTCATGCTGACGGTTGGTTGGTGTCGTTGTTCCCGGAAACTCCTGAGACGCGATGTGTATGGTTTCGGTGGATGCCCGAGACGCTCGTCGGCTAAGTGTTGCAGCACCAAGTGGTCGAACTGGACGATGTGGGTACGCGCGAGCAATGAATTTCAATGCGAAAGGGAGAAAAGTGCGGCCGGGCGTGAGATATGAAGTTTTGGGCGTTTGGTTGTTTCCCGGGGCTGTGAGTGAGCTGAGGGAAAGGTCCGAGCCAGCCCTGCCGAGGGCGTCAAGCTAGCCGCTTCAAGTCAATTGGCTGCGCTTACCGCCGCGCTCGTTGGCTCTCTTTATTTTTGACCCCCAAACGGCCATGAGCCTCGTTCGTGCCGTACTAACAACGCTATTCGCACAAGCTTCGCAAGAGTTCCTCCACCTTTCTCGGATCGACGCAACAAGCGTCACGACTCACTGTGCGCGCGGGCGCGGATTGCCCGGCTCCTGAGCATCGGAGCGGAGACGTGCGGCCAGGGTGCGATCAGCTAAGCTCAGCCTTATACATGTACATTCGCGAACGCCGCCGCCGCCCCGCCACCGCACTACGGCTGGGTATCTAACGCCATTCACCAACTCTAGCCTATCCTACAGGCAAGCACCGCGAAATAGAAGACTCGATCTATACATGAAGTCTAAGCCGGACCCCGCTATGACGCGGCTGGCTGATCCGCCGAACCCCACCGCGTACTCTCGTTCCCACCTGCCCACGTCTTCTCCGTGTAGCCCAGCCGGTGCTTGACCTCCTCGACCGTCCCCTTGTTGCCCGTGTTCTTGCCGATGTTATCGCTAATCTTCACAGCATGGCGGCCCGAGGCGGAGGCAATCTTGATGACAATGTTGAGCGGCACCGACTTCTTCCCGGTCGATTCTTGAACGAAGTCGTTGGTGAGGAAGGTTCCGACGCCAAAGGTGGGCTGGAAGCCAGCCTTCTCTGCTGCTGCCTTGTACTTCAAGCACAGTTCGATGTTGAGCGAATCGGAGAAGACAATGGTCTTCTTGTCCTTGATGTTCTGCTCGTCGTAGAACTTGCGCATCATCTGCACAAAATCGAGCGGATCGCCCGAGTCCTGTCGCACACCCGTGAAGACCTCGGCATATGTCTTCCTAGGCTTGCTCACGCCGTCGATGCCGGCTTTGATCGGAGCCTCGGTGTAGGCCAGTGTCTGGACATCTGTCTTTGCGGCGGATGCTGCAGAAGCAAGCGTGGTAGCGCCTCCCTGCGCAGCGGTCGTGATCTCGGGGATCGTCGCCTTGAAAGCCTTCAAGAAGGCCGGCGTTCCGAACGTGTCCGTTAGTGCAATAGAAAGGACGCCCTCGCCGAATGTCGACGTCCAGTACTCTAGCGCAATCTCGTTCGCGTGCTCGTAGTCATTCGTGATGGCGGCGACGCCCATGAACCACTCGTGCGCTACGGTGCCGATGGGAAGAACACCGTGCTTCATGGCGAAATGCACGTTGCTGGTTCCCGTGAGCTTCCCCTTCCATCCCTTCTGAGCAGCCTCGGCCTCGGCACGGCGCAAGCCCTGGAGCACAAGGTCTTGGGTTTGGTAGTCGCGTCGTCGCCGGGTCCCAAATTCGGAGAAGATGCAGCCTGCCTCCAGCAGCGTTGCCCCTTTCTCGAATGCCTTCTCCACCTGTCCGGCATGTGTCCAGTCCGTATCGCAGAACTTGAAATAGGCCTCGCTGACCAGCGCGAGCAGCGGAATCTCGTACAGGATCGTGTCCACCCATAGCCCTTCGGTATGTATGCTAAAGTCGCCGAGGTCGCTGTCGGAGTTGGTGTCGTTGATGGGCTTGAAGTCGAGCTTCAGTTGCTTCGAGGGGAGGAGGCGGAACTTGGAAAGGAAGTTCAGGTACTGGTCGTTAAGGTATGGGCAAGTCGTCTTGAGGAAGTGGAACTCGTCGTCGGATAGGGATATAGTCTCGAGTTCTATATAGTATCAGTGTTGTCCGGAGTTTGGAGCGCGAACCGGCAATACATACTCTCTACCTGCGCTTGGAGCCAGAGGAAGGCTTTGCGATTGAGCTTCTTCTCCGGGGTGCGGTTTGTGAAGCTGTATGTCACGAGCACGTCGGGGAAGTACTTCAGGACGCAACATTGCATAGTCAATTTGTAGAGATCACTGGTGCGTGTTAGCAAGAGCAAATGCAACTTGGTGGTCAAAGTCCACGAACGTATCGAGAAGCGAGAAGATGCCCTCGGCCAGTGTCGATGAAGGTGCTCCAGCCATGTTGCAAAGGTCGACCCGATGTAGGCCGGTCCTGTGTAGGGTGTGTGATGTGGATGGAGGGGTAGTGGGGCAGAGAGCTTTTATGCGACCCTGTTAGTCCGTGACGCAGCGCGTGTTCCCAAAACGCGGGTAGTGCCGAAGTTCGATATCCGAGGGTGACAAGTCAATTTGGCACGGCTTTTTGGCAGGACAGGGTGGCTTTGTCTTGTGAAAGCCGTCGGGGGCAGGGCTGAATAGGGAAGCCTGCAGGGCTCGTGATGGAGTGAAGGGCGTCATCTTGTATGGTAGCGTAGTGTTCAGCCTTGCGAGCGGGTAGGAAATCTCGGGGAAAAGATGCGAATGCGAGCGGCGCCGTTGCCTAGGCGTGTGGCTATCAGATCGATCAGCATCGATAAGTAAGCGGGCGGCGGGCGCCCTTGCATCATTTCCCACATCTCGGTCTGTGCCCCCGCGGTTTGCCCACCCGACACAAGACATGCTCGTTGCTGTTTCGCTGATTGCGATATCGCTCTCTATATTGTTCTACAAGCATCCGCCACAGACATGGAGCTCCTATCTTCCAGCCCTCGGCAAAGCGCTCGCCGGCGGAGATCGCGAAGCACGACAAAACGGCAGCGCGGAGCAGCGCCGCCCAGCTAGAGAGCGCGCAGAAGAGCCTCAAGTCCGAACCGATCGCGAAACTCGGAGTCGTTCGGCGTCTCCATCACCTCAGACGACGCCAAAAGCACTGCCCACCGCTGCTGCAAATGGCACTGCAATCCCCACATTCACGCTCGCCGAGCACGAGAGCTCCGACGAGGATGACGACGACCATCTGCCTCCGCCCTCTTTCCCAGCCATGAACTCGGCGCAAAGAGCCTCTGCTCCCACGCCACCTGCATTCGCTGGCATGGCACCGCCCACGAAGCCGACAGGCATGGCACCGCCGTCACTCCCTCCATCGCTCATGCCGCCACCACGTATAAAACCCTCCAACCTACGCGCACTCCCCACGGCCTCGCAGTCGATGCGCGTGCCGACAACCGGCCCGCTACCAAATCGCGGCCCTGTCCCAAATCGAGGTCCTCCAACGTTGGGCGGAGGTCTCGCGCCCGTAGTGAAGACGCCGAACGCGCGAGGCAAAGTGCTTCTGTCGCCTGGCCATTCGCCACTAGACTGGGCGGACCTGCAGCGCTCTGGCAAAAATCTTTCCGGCGTGCCCTCGCTCATCCGCGTCACACCCAGCATGCTGAAAGAGAACAACGGACGCAAGGGAAAGCCCGCGTGGTCCAACTACTACGGCAAAGTGTACAACATAACGCCCTATCTGCCTTTCCATCCCGGCGGCGAAGGCGAACTGAAGAGGGCTGCGGGCAAAGATGGTGGGAAGCTGTTCATGGAGGTTCACCCGTGGGTCAACTGGGACAACATGCTCGGCGAATGTGTGGTTGGCATAATGGTGGCCGAGGAACCGACACCAGTTACGAGCAGCTTGGAAGATATGGATTGATTCGATGATACCCCGTAGACTTGGAATAGACTCATTTTACAATTTTCAATTCGTCTGCGCCTCTTGTAATCTTCTTTGATTCTCTTCATGGCTTTCTCGTTTCTCACCAATTCGTTTCTTGCTATCGTCTCAACAGTGCACTAACACACCTCTCAACAAGCTTCGTGGACTTCATACCCTATTCTCACTTTCGCACCTTCCTGCCATGTTACCGCTCGATCACGCCTGCAACGCCCAAACCCTCCTTCTACGAATGCAAATGGCTGGGTCGCTGCAAGCTTCAACACGTGCTCACATGCTCATCCGCGCCCAACGTTGAGCAACTCCAACCAAGGAATTGGAAACAACTACTCCCGACCCATCCCGCTTTCCTCAATTATACTGCCCTAGATACAGTCTATTTGGCCGCGCCACTGTCGACGATGCTTACCACTCTGACCTAGGACCACCTCCCAGCTAATCGCCACGAATAGTAGAGGTATCACGACTACGCATAACATACCCCATAGAGACGCGGAGTTACTTGCATACGAACTGCATCCATCATGGACCGCGCTCGCCTCCCCTCCCCTTTCGCATGGATACACCGTACGTACCGTCGACCTCCACCCCATCTCCCTACGCACCCACACTCCCACCAACTAACACCCACCAGTAGCCACGCGCTGCACCTCCCTGTGGACCATCCACATCGCCTTCACAATCACCATCCACCTCACCATCAACTACGCCCACCCAAACGCCATTCTCTACTCCGCGCTCCTCTGGGTAGTCGTCGCCGACAATATAGAGATCCTCGCACTCATTATGAAACCTCGAGACGGCCTTTGGCGTGTGCCAGTCGGGCCCATTATACTGTGGGAGGCGGCGGGCTTGTTGGTGTTCCTAGCTGCGTTTTTGGCGGCGTTTGGAGTGAATGGGAAGTTGAAGGTGTCTGGGGCGGAGGAACGGCTGGGGTGGGGTCAGAGAGAGTGGGAGGAGAGGAGGAGTAAGGAGGGGTATTTGAAGATGTTGTGGAGGATTGTGGTGGGTGTCATGTGAGCTTTTCTTGTTTCTGGATGCGAGTTGGGAGCGTAGCTGATTCGCGTGAACAGTGTTCTACGCGTGGTGTTGGTGATTGTGTGTCTGGCTGATGCGTGGCGCTCGAGGGTTGGCTCGTTTGGTCGATGGCAAATTCGGCTGTCTTGAATGGCTTCGATTCGTCCGTGAGGTTCGGATATGTCGATGGGAGTGAGACATATTGACTAAGCATCGACATGACATATCCAGTGGTGGCTCGACAAGGTGAGTACTGGAGACTGCATCGTTTCAGTCCGCAGTGTTGCCAGGGCATATGCTCGAGGGTTTCAACGAGTAATCACATGGTTGGTTCCAGTGTGCTATCTTCAGATGTTTAAGTTAGGATAAGTAGTCAACCAACCCCCAATCTATCTACTCCTATACTCCACTCTCTGTATCAGACCACGACCCGTCGAGCTATATCCAAGTTCGCAATATCCTAGCCAGATCTTCCTTCTCACTTCCAACGCCTCGGCGCACGCGAAATCGACCGCGACCGTCTCCACGCAGCCTCCCACTCCGCACTCCCCATGATGCGTCTTCTCGCCGCCAGCCTCTTCCGCGAGCCTTGTACTCCTCCGCCTTCCAAAGCGTGACCATCACGGATTCGTGCAGACAGGCTGATACATGGCGAGCAGCATAAGCCGCACGCTCTGCCCATAGGTTATAATGACCCTCCCACGGAAGACTTCAATCCGCCACGTATCATTCAGCAGCACAAGCTCATGTCGCTGCGGCGGCGCATTCGCCAACGTATCATTGCCACTCTCAGCAGTTCCGACGAGGATCGCAGCACTCCACGCTTCCAACGTTGTGACCATTGTTCATCATCTCTCACTCAGCCTTCTGCCGTCTAGTCGCAATACCCTTCTTTCCAGTTCGCCGGAGCAAGCGTACCGGGGTGTCCATCGTATCCATGCCCTTCCTTCTCCGATCGTGGTTATGGAACTCGCTTGCACTGCGATGCCGCCGATGGTCCCGATGCCGCCGCCGATAACGCAGAGCCGGAGGAGGAGGACGAAGCGGGAGCTGTAGGTTTCTCGGGGATGTGCTAGTGGGAGCCGACCTTGTAGGCGTGGGTCATGAAGAGCAGGACGCACTTTTTGTATTAGCATAGGTGAAAGGATTGCTGGATAGCAGAGAGGAGGACATGAATAAGAACGAACGAGGGAAAGAGGCTCACGCCAACAAGCGCCCACTGACAAATAGTCGGTGCCGGCGCCGTCCACAAGTCCGGCGGCGTCCAGGATGGTAGACTGCAATGATCACGGCGAGGAGCAGCTCGAGACACATCGCCAGTGGTAGATGTTCAGCTTGCTCTCGAATATGCCGAGTTGGAATGTGCGGCATCTGTTGTTGTGGGATACGGAGACGGAGCTGGAGCGGATCGAGTAGGAGCCCGGCATGGTGGTGCAGCTGGTAGAATTGGAGCTGGATTTGGGGTGGATCGGAGCAAGGAAGAAGAGTGCCTTCGACGAAGATTTGTGCTCGTCGTTTGCGAGATGGATTGTCAGGTTCGCAGAGTTATTGTTTTACCCTGTAGAGAGAGTGGCGGTGTGGTAAAGGCTGCTTGCATGATCTGGTGCACCTGTGATCACGTGGTGAAGTCTAAACGACCGTTTGTTGCACGTATTATCGGGAGCGACCACGAGGCATGTCGATACGACAATAGCGCCGACTTATAGCGTCTGCAAGAACGAAAGAGTGCAGGCTCAGTAGTCGAAGAGGTTTGATTCCGAACCAAAGGAATGGTAAAGACGAGGGCAAGGGTGACTCTGCACACTTCCATCTCTGCTCTTTCCCCGAAAAGCGGTGTAGGACGAGGCGGAGAAAAGTATTCGCACCGATATATCACCACTTCAGCCACCTTCTCACCAATAGTCTATTCTTCTTGGTGGCTACGGTCCCCCACTAATGTTCACTGTTCCATGTCTTGATCTCGATGTATACGTCATTCGGGCATGCAAGGACCAATCTCGGGAGCAGGAACATGATCGTATCATTGATGGGATAAGATTATGGAGTGCGGGTGCTGAACGCATTCCCGTAGTGAGCTCCTTCGCCATGCGCAGTCTTCCGGGTACACAGTAGCAACATTGCTAGGTATTAGAAGGCCGACGTTCTGCGGGCATCTTGCTGGAACGTCGGGTCCTGATGAAGCATGATATCCCAGCCCTGGACGGTTTCAGCGGAGTGAGAACGGCGGCTATGGGCTGGCGAACGAACAGGTTGCTCGAGGACGGCCCGACTGTGCTGGTTCAGAGGCATGATGCGCAGACTGCTGACGTTGAACAGACGCTTCACGTTTTACGGCACTATGTCAGCGTTCAGTGTTCAGGCTCGCAAGTGACTACATGCCAGAGGGGATACGGCTTGAATTGATGGTACGGTAATAGATGTTGATTATGCGGACACTGCACCGTCCACTATTAATGTAATGCTAATAACGCACTATGCATAAAGCCCTAGCAATGCGACTTCATTCCAAATCATTATGAATTCCAAAAGCGATGTGAGGGTATATATGTAAAAAATCAAGCGCCCCTGCGCCGTCGTGAAAACATGGTCGAGAGTAAGACATGTGGGGGAAAAAAAGAAAAAAAGACCACTTTTACCATCCAATCCCTCAGTCGAATGGAAACAATAACCATGACATGGAGATGAATCCCCAGCGACCTTGAAAGCGATGCACACAAAGGATTGCACCGGGTTCAGATGCGAATTAACGAAACACTCCCGAGTCCCTAGCGGCAGCCCAATCATCCGGCTGATGTTGCTGCGCTGATTGATATCCATAGTAGGTGGCGGGCCAGAAGTCGCGCCCGTATGGGTTGGAATTCTCCGCCGTCGGCGTCAAACCGGTACCCGCAGTCTGCATTTGCTGATTTGGTGACTGCGTGGCATGGCCCGAGTTCTGCGCCGTGATGTTCTGTGGCATGTTCTGTGGCATGTTCTGTGAGGACACAGGTCTGTTGAGTCCGTATGGATTTGGGGCGTGAGTACTGAAGTGATTGAATTGGGGTGGCTGGAGCGGTCGTGGGTTTGACATTCGCTGCGGGGTCTGCAGTTGTTGTGCTGCATTCTGGAGCTGTTGAATAGCCTGTGGCGGTTGGGTGTTTTGCATTTGCACCTGCTGTTGCTGGCCTTGCTGGTGTTGATACTTGCGCTTTTTTGGATGAGCAGGTGGCTGACCTTGTGTATCAGTCGAGGGTTGCGGTTGAGCTTGAGGCTGAGGTGGCCGAGGAGGCGGTTGTCGCGACATCTGAGGTGTCTGAGAGGAAGTGATGGAGATGCGCCTCTTCTCTTGTTCCAGCTCGAGTATTCGTGCTTTGGCCTCTTCGAGTTCTCGCTTCATGCGCTCGAGCTCGGTGAGCTCGGTACTTGCAGCCTGGGCCTGACGGACAGACTCAGCCGGGCCGGGCACTGCTGATGGACGCCTTTCGTCTCCTGGTTCGGGATCCATTGAATAGACACATGGCCTCTTCTTGTCGGCGCAGGTGCCACACACTGGTCTCGCCCCGTCACACTAGATTCGGGTTAGCGTTGGTTGCATAAGGTCATCCTGAAACTTCGAACGTACCTTCGTCTTCTTCGCCTTGCACACGTCACAGCTATTCCGTGGCCGCTTTCGAGGCCGCTGCTTTACTCGTGGCCGCTTCGCGGTCGGTGGTGGTTGCTGCTGCATAGGTCCTGGCGGTAGTGGTGGTTGGCGCTGCATAGGTCCTGGCGGTGGTGGTGGTTGCTGCTGCATAGATCCTGGCGGTAGTGGTGGTTGCTGCTGCATAGTTGCTGGCAGTAGTGGTGGGTACTGCTGCATAGTTGCTGGCGGTAATGGTGGTGATGGTGGTGGTGGTGGTGGTGGCGGTGGCGGCGGC
>Ga0247733_1000301_pt1 | contig 31468 bp, 33 predicted proteins | sample UWRJL043104R2_FD_180932 | JGI IMG/M metagenome (GOLD analysis project Ga0247733, IMG submission 180932) | Plant litter microbial communities from Arlington Agricultural Research Station in Wisconsin, United States - UWRJ-L043-104R-2 | ecosystem: Environmental > Terrestrial > Plant litter >...
TGTCTGCCGCTGTCTGCCGCTGTCTGCCACTGTCTGCCCTGTCTGCCACTGTCTGCCACTGTCTTGCTCGCACATCACGGCCATCCCGTACGCTACCCCACACGTCGCGACACACTGCGGTTAGCGGTCGAGTGTTGGCCACGGAAGTGGGTGCGGAACGCCAGCGGGCTCGGGGCACACAAGGCCCTGCTAGAAGGTTCGCCTGCGGAATTGACTGTTCCGACCTCGCGCCACTCACGCCCGTTCTCTGGAGCGCGCGCGCAGTTCGTTGACGGCTGCATTTTCGCCCGAACCCCCTCCGGCCTGCCACCTAGTCTCCGTCGCCTGCCTGGAGTCTCCCAAGGCCACGTTCGCCCGCTGTCACAGCCTGTCGTGCACCCCGTTCGCATACGCCCGTCCTAGGAACCCCTGATAAGAGCGTGCGATACACACCAGACGTGCCGGCCCCCAGACCACCGATTCTCCACACCACCGCCGCCGCCGCCTGCCGACGCCGCTACCGATATTCCCACCGCTTGTCCTCTTCCGGGCGGCCCTCTCCCTCTCATCTGCCACGAGGACGCCCGCCTCTCCTCCAATCTGCTGCTGACTGCACCGCTGCACCATGGCGCAACTCGACACGCTCGACATTGTCGTGCTCGCCGCACTCCTCCTCGGAACCGTCGCCTATTTCACAAAGGGCACCTACTGGGCCGTCTACGGAGACCCCTACGGCAACTCGTTGGCCGCCGGCAATGGCGCCGCGAAGGCGGGCAAGTCCCGGAACATACTAGAGAAGCTCGACGAGTCGGACAAGAACTGCGTCGTCTTCTACGGCAGCCAGACGGGCACCGCCGAGGACTATGCCAGCCGATTGGCCAAAGAGGGCCACTCGCGCTTCGGCTTAAACACCATGGTCGCCGATCTGGAGGACTATGACTACGACAATCTGGACAAGTTCCCAGACGACAAGCTGGCCGTCTTCGTCCTGGCCACGTACGGCGAGGGCGAGCCGACGGACAATGCCGTCGAGTTCTACGAATTCTTTGGCTCCGAGGACATCTCCTTCAGCGAAGGCGGCAGCGCAGACGACAAGCCCCTCGCCAACCTCAAATACGTAGCTTTTGGTCTCGGCAACAATACCTATGAGCACTACAACTCCATGGTCCGCAATGTAGACACATATTTGACCAAGCTCGGTGCCACCAGACTGGGAGCTGCGGGCGAAGGTGACGACGGCGCTGGAACCATGGAAGAGGACTTCCTGGCGTGGAAGGAGCCCATGTGGGCGGACGTGTGCGAGAAGATGGGTCTGGAGGAGCGTGAGGCCATCTACGAGGCCGTGTTCGAGATCACCGAGAGAGACGACCTAACCGCAGAAGACGACACGGTCTACCTTGGCGAGCCCAACAAGAACCACCTCGAAGGATCGCAGAAGGGGCCCTTCAATGCCAACAATCCCTTCATCGCCCCCATTGTGGAATCCTCAGAGCTCTTCACCACCCCCGATCGCAACTGCCTACACATGGAAATCAGCATCAAGGGGTCCAACCTGTCCTACACCACTGGCGATCACATTGCCATCTGGCCTACGAACCCGGGCAAGGAGGTAGATCGCTTCTTGACCATCCTTGGTATCGACCAGAAACGCCACAGCGTAGTTGCGGTCAAGGGTCTAGACCCCACAGCCAAAGTGCCGTTCCCATCTCCAACCACCTTTGATGCCATCGCTCGCTATCACATGGAAATATGCGCCCCGGTATCGCGGCAGCTTGTGTCTACCATCGCGCAATTCGCGCCCACTGAGGAAATCAAAGCCGAATTGGTCAAGCTTGGAAGCGAGAAGGACTACTTCCATTCGCAGGTCGCCGATCGCAACCTCAACCTGGCCCAATTGTTGGAGACAACCTCTAAGAACCAGCCTTGGTCAAAGCTTCCATTCTCGCTAATGATCGAGGGTCTCGTCAAGATCCAGCCGCGATACTACTCCATCTCTTCGTCTTCTTACGTACAGAAGGACAAGATCTCAATCACTGCCGTCGTCGAATCCTTGGAGAAGCCAGGGGCCCCGCATATCGTCAAGGGTGTCACCACGAACTACCTGCTAGCCCTGAAGCAAAAGCAGCATGGGGAGCCTAACCCAGATCCCCATGGTCTCAACTACGTCATCACCGGTCCCCGCAACAAATACGATGGTTTCCACGTCCCTGTTCACGTTCGCCACTCCAATTTCAAGCTACCCTCAGATCCCTCCAAACCCATCATCATGGTCGGTCCGGGAACTGGCGTTGCGCCCTTCCGCGCTTTTCTCCAAGAGCGTGCGGCTCAGGCAAAGGCCGGCCAAGACGTTGGCACGACGGTGTTGTTCTTCGGTTGCAGGAAGAAGACCGAAGATTTCTTGTACCAGTCCGAGTGGGATGTAAGTTGACCTCTTGCATACCGTTTTTAGTTCTCTGCTGATCCTTGCTCTAGTCCTACAAAGAAGCTCTAGGCGACAAATTTGTCTTGCATACCGCCTTCTCCCGGGAAGGACCCAAGAAGGTCTACGTCCAGCACCTGCTTGAAGGGTATGGCGAGGAAGTCAACAAGCTGCTCGAGCAGAAGGCCTACTTTTACGTCTGCGGCGACGCTGCGAACATGGCGCGCGAAGTCAACGTACTGCTCGGCAAGATCATCTCCAAGTACAGGAACGTATCAGAGACAAAGGGCGAGGAGATTGTAAAGGCGATGAGGGCGTCGAACCAGTACCAGGAGGATGTATGGTCGTGATTGCGTTGTGCGCCACAAATCTTTCGAAGCAGTCAGCATTTTTGGTGTGCGGGTTTAGATCGGAGCGTGGGCGTCAGACATTTGAGACTAGTACATCTACCTCCCTCTGCATTGTCTACTTCAAGGCTTCTGTATATCGTCACTCTAATTAGATCAAAGTAGTTCCAGCGAATGCCTTCGTACTCGTCGATATTCACAACGAAACGAGCGTGTCCCTGATTGGTCGGTTAGAGGCGGTCAGAGCCGGCAGATTCGCTAATGTCCGGCCCGGCGCAATCACCCCAGTCCAGTCTATTAACACGACTATTATATTATGTTCTTCAACATCATCACCTCGCCTGTCCCTGACTTGACCCCTATTGTTCGTCGTGACCTCGAACAATGAAACTAACGGCGAATTCCGATGGCCCTAGCATAAAGTCACCATCTCCCCCACCCCCTTTTCTTCTCTTCACACCTCGCCGTACGCTTCAACATCGTTCAGGTGACTCAATCTCTCCTCATATACCAAACCGGAGGCGACCGGATCCTCTCACTAACTCAGACATCGTAAAACTTCGGCACACCGGCCATGGATCCTTGTACTACCCCGTGGGATCAAGTGGGTTTGAGGCGAGCGTCCCAACCCCTTCCTTGGTCGCGAAGTATCGCAGATGACCCGATTGCCTGGTCGCAGGTTGAGACGAGTAACTTGAGACGGGCCACAGCGGCATTGTTCGAGGGCAAGTGGACGGAGGAAGATGGCCGTTTGACGACAGATGCGTGCAGGCCCAAGGGGGCACAGCATGTATGACACGCCGGGGCCAACCTCAAGCCATCACATCGCGGTCTAGCATGCCGTCATCAGGATCCCCGCCATGACGCTGCTTGTTTGTCAACGCCAGGTGAACAGGCTCCGAGCCTCGGGCAGGCCGTGTCTACGCATGTCCACTGTTTCAGCGGACGGGCGAGTGTGCGGGTGGCTGCGTAGAAGTTGATTCCATTGTGATCACCAGAATACGCGCCCGCAGCGACACGCGAAGAAGCAGGTAGTGCCCCTTTGAGTGGCCACGGTCACACTTTTGCCCTGGCAACGCTTTATGCGGCCATTCCCAGTGCCCCCGAGAAGTCTAGGTACAAGAGGGGTTAGTTTCCGCCCTCAAATAACCTACTGTACACCATCAGCTCGAATCCAGGAGAGTGATTCGCAGCCCCAAGATGCCAGGCTTTCCGCATCGTCGAGATGCAGCGTTGCGCGAAACGCACTTACCACTCTCATGTCTCTAACGGTCGTAACGCATGCTTCAGTTTAAGGAGGCTGGCTTCGGGAAATGCCCTTGCTTCTGCATTACCGTTGCAGCTTGTTCGGAATTTTTTTAATCAACAGCATGTAGGAGGTATTGACTGCTGCATCGAGACGACGGCTTGTGGATGCCCCGCGGCGCCACCTGTCGGCGTCCTGCGAGGCGTCAATATCGGTGCGGCTAGACGATTCGACCTCGATCTTTCACCTGACTACCCCGTATCCACTGCCTGCACCGAACTCGGCTCGTCGCGAAGTGTCAAGCGGATGCACCTGCACCCATCCGCAAGTCGATTCGAAGCCTGGTACATGTACATGCAAGCAGTGGTAGGGACATGGCATGTCTGTGTCGCCTTGCTGCCATTATGCAAGCTAATCGACGTCAAACCGAGAGATGCACGTCGGAGTTTGCTGCACGGGTGCTTGAGCTTGAGGCTTTTCCCATCGAAGACGACAATGTGAGCGATCGAGTTCTCTGCATGGGGTCGCTTCGCTAAGCATCGTCACCTCCACTGGACCACTGTTCCTCGAGCGATGTGTGGGTTGGCGACATCTATGATGGCCTCCTCAGCCCTACTCCTTGCAGTAGGGCGCAGGTGTTAGCTCCGCCGTGGCTTTCAGGACTGCAGGTGGTAATGCCCCCAGTGGCCGCGGGCGTGCTACGAACCACGGGGGACGCGGGCAGATTGCACGACTGCGTGACCTCGCACCGTCTCCATGTATTGCAGTGGGCTCCGGTGGCCTGTCCCCGATGGATACAGCAAGGTGCAGCGCACGCCAGCAGCAGCCGTGGTATTAAAGCAGCACCTCACCCTTCGCGGCCAGCAGAGCAGCACACGCACTGCAGCATCCTTTCCTCATGCAAAGACCGACATTGCTATTGAAACAGCCCTTTCGCGGTATAACTTAGCCAAGAGCACATTGTGTTGGGATAAGAAGGAGGACAAGCAGAAGAAGCAGAAGAAGCAGAAGAAGCAGAGGCGTATCGGCCATCCGTATTGGAATTCATCCGTCGTCGTATCAGTATCCGACGACTATTACCCAAAGTGTGCGCCGTTTGGAAGGTGAGTCCCTCTCGCTCTGCCCACCGCTCGCGCAGCCGTGCATCCCGTGCGGAAGGCAGCGTCGCCGTCTTGTATACGGGCGCGGCGCTCCTCACCACCACGACGGCCATGGCTCCTTCCTCCACCGCGGCCGCCGGCAGCCACCCACTGCCGCAGGGTTTTCTCCCCGTCCGCCCTTCTGCTCCGTCTTCTCTCCTACACCACGCACTTCTTTCTCACCAGTACGCTTCAGTGGCCACATTCTTTGTAGCTTTTCACAGGTCAGTCCGCCTCGCTGCCCATCACATCTCGTGCATCAACAGCGGCCACTGACGTGTTTTCACCAGCTTTGGAGTCACTACCAGTCCCGCACATTGCAAAAGTTTGACATTTACGACTCGGTGGGTCTCTTCTCTTCGCCATGTGTCTCGTCGCCTTCCTTTCATTCAGTTCCATTCCTTTCCTTTCACTCCACGACCTGGGCTTGGCTTCCGACCTCCGCTACCGTCTCCGCGTGCCCTTGCCTCTCCTCTGTTCACATTCACCGACTCACCATTCATCGGGTCACCGTCCTCCTCCCGTTGCTCGCCAAGCCTTGCTTGCGGGCACTTCTGCTTTCGGTAGACTACTTGTGCTGACTTCTGGCTCAGAGCACCGTCTTTCTCCTGCATCTCCATCGATTCGCCAGTGTCTCGTTCGTCGGAAGTCATCGCCCCTTCCAGCACGGCTCTGCTCGTTCTTTCCGCCAGTCGACAGTGGGGCAGCCGCTCGTCCATCTTCTCTGGTCTTCCCGCTCTCGCACTTCATCTCCCAGGTCAAACGCCTTCTCCTGCCACAGGTGAACCTCACGGACGCAACAATGACTTCCAATCCTCGCCAGAACAACTATCAGAACTCCGGACAAGCCTACAAGGGCCAGCCGATGATGGGCCACTACAACCAGGCGCCTCAGGGTCATGGCACAACGCAATACCTCCAACACCGAGGTCTGCCGATGTCCCCCCAGCATGGTGAAAACAGCATGCAGAGTCTGACGAATAACATGGTAGCCTTGAGCGTCCACGGTGCATACGGAGCTGCCAAGTCGGCCGGCTCGATCATGTCCGGCAACTCGTCCGAGTACGGTGGCCTCCCAATGACCCAAGGTCAAGGCGTCTGGGTCCCCAACATGTACGGCGTCATGGCCGGCAACAACCAGCAGCAGTCCGCCATGAATCACTCGCCAGGAATGTACAACCATGCCGGTGCCTTCGTCCCCCAGGGCAACTACCAGTACGGACAAGCCATGATGGACAACAGCCCGATGGCCCCAGGCTGGACTTCTCGCGTCTCTTCCAGTGAAATGCCCACCTTGATGACGCCTCGTCGCGACTCGATCTCGTCCAACGAGAACGACATCCCCGGCACTCCGTACACGAGCGGCGGTCTGTACCGCTATGGCTCGGCGGCCATTATGGATCGCTCCCCGAATGGCGTGTTCACCAACAGCGCCACCCCGTCGCCATCGCAGCTAGCCCAGTACCAGCTAATGAACCCGCTACAGAAGCAGCAGTCGCTCCCCTCGCTCGCCCCACATATCCTCGCACTCTTAAACAAGGACCCGCCCATTCCGCGGGCCATCCCAGCACCGAGCTCTCCTCTCAAGCCGCTCGACCGTAGCTTGGAGAATAAGACGGGCGAGACCAACGTCTACATTCGTGGCCTACTTCCGGAAACTGCCGATGATATGTTGTACAACTGGGGAGCCCGCTTCGGCGACATTCAGAGCTCCAAGTCTATCATCGACTTGAAATCCAACTTGTGCAAGGGGTGAGTAGCCTCATCCGCTCTTGTCCAACTCTACTGACAGGATCATCCAGCTTTGGATTTATCAAGTATCACAACTTCGAGGACGCCGAGGACTGTATCCGCGGCTTCCACTACCTGGGGTACGAGGTTAGCTTCGCTCGGGTGAGTCTTTGCTCCGTTCTGATCGTAGATGAACCGTATTGCTGACCTTCTCGTAGGAGTCGTTTTACTCAAAGCTCAAGAAGTTTGCCGACGACCACAACACAAATCTCTATGTGTCGAACATACCGAAGAACATGAACGAGCATGTATGTCGCAGCTTTCCATCGTGTCCTGGTACCATCTGACCATACGTAGGAACTCGGCGCAGTCTTCGCTCCGCACAAGGTCTGCTCTAGCAGGATTCTGCGAGACTCCGGTGGCAATGGTCGTGGTGTGGGCTTTGCTCGGTGAGCCTTCCTCTCTTCGCCAACTCCATTGCTGGAGATTGCTAACCCGTTCTAGTTTCGAGACGCGCGATGCGTGTGAGGAAGTTATCAAGAACTTCAACAACACTCCCGTCTCCAAGCCTGGTGGCGAAGAGCACCTGATCCAGATCCGCTACTCGGATACGCATGAGCAGAAGATGCTAAAGCAGCAGACCGCTGCGGGCCGCATCTTTCGTGCTGCTGAGTATGAAGTCGGCGTTGCGCAGGCTAGGGCTTCGAGTACGGGCTCCGACCGCTACCTGTCCATGTCTCCAGAAGATCAGTGTCCGGCGAACGAGTTCGAACTATTCTTGCAAGGACAAACGTAAGTTATTGAACCACCACATACCACCGTTGAGGCTGACCATTAATAGCAATCCCACTCCATACATGCCTCCGTCCGCCCGTTATCGCCAGCCTTGGGCTCCTGCGATTCCGTCGACGCTAGGCATGTCTCGCCCGGTCATGCAGCCCATGGCCCACGCCGGTGGTCTCCGAGCCGAAGATGGCGGATCTGAACACGGCGCCGACAACACGACTCCCGCGACTCCGGTCAAGGAGGAAAACTCCACTTCGCCGACCCGACGCTCCGGCACAGATGAGTGAAAGATGCTACATCCCGCATCGATTTTTCCACTTGGGCATGCCAGCTTCGATTGCCAACGCCCATCCATGTACCCATATTTTTCTCGATCGTTTCTTGGACATGGGCCCGCATATCTTCTCGAGCCTTTTTGGAACCAGCCTCATATCGACATTCTACGCGGACGAGCGATCGAGTACTGCGTCATGCGACCAAAAGTCTGTGTTATATCCACATTCCATGGCGATCTGTCGATGGCCTCGTTATTACTTTCCTTACCAACGAGCCCTATTCCTGTCGTCCTCATGATAATGCTGCACCTGTCGGCTCCTCGTTTCGACCAACGGAAGCAAGCCTTTCTTCTACTCTCTACCCTGTCTCGATGGCTAGCACACGGCCTTTCCTCATACTAGCAGTATATAATTTCATTTGGCATGGATGCGGCGACGCAAAAGGATCTTGGTGGATAATGCAGCACAGCTTTCATCGATGAAGGATAGGTTTCAGCGAGCTGCTACTGGGCAAAAGTCTCATGGGAGGATCTCTTCGTAGCTTTTATACTTTGTGGTATCATAGAAGTCGTCGGCTGGAGTGTGTGCCTTTCAATGTGTCGCGCATGCTCCTGTGTAATGTTGTTGTGCTTCCCTCGATGTCTTTGATTGTGTCTCCGACGTGGTTACGATAGTACGCAAAATTTTACAGGGGACTTCTTCAATCTCGTGACGTTTAAGTTTGGCGATGAAGTTTGGCGATGGGGTGGTACATGCGGGGCGAGGTGGGTCACACGACTGCTACGCGACGAAATTTACGACGTGTGCTTTCGGCAGCATGACAAACGACTTCTGAATGATGTCTTTGCGCATGACTTGCGGTGATGTGCATTCGGTGTGGCGCATGATGGGTGTGTTTCCATCTTCTCTGGTCTTCGGACGAGGTATTGAGTAATGGGTTGGTGAAGTACAAGTCTGGCGCGGTAAGCTGACAGATGATGTGCGTCATTTGATGTTTTGTGGAGGATGGATGGAGGATGATCTGGTTGTGGGGGTGTGATGTGGGTTTGGGACGATGGAGGTACGTGTGTTGGGCTGGTGATGGGTGGGTTATGGATCGTCTGCGAAGGGGAGGGTGTGATGTTCGTCGTTTGTTCGTGGCTTGTCACGTAGACGTATGTCTATACCATGCGTGCCTATTTTTGATGGCAAGTAGGGCCTTACAAATCGCTAGACTGCCACTGCTACTGCTACTGCCACCGCCGCGCCAGCATCAGCATCAGTATTAGCATCAGCACCGCACGAGCACTACCACCATCTCGCATCCGCGCGCTTCAAACCACAAACCCCCGCAAACTCCCGCAAACCACCAGCGCCGACGAAAGGAAGAATGATATACCTGATCCACGGCCCCCACCCCTCATCGCCATCCTCTTCGGCGCCATACCTCACCACCTCGTCCGCCCTGGCATCCGACTTCCACACCTGGGGTTACATTGTAGAAGTACACTCGGTGCTGCATCCGCGCGTGCTGGAAGGCGGGTGGAGAGGCGGTGTGGGGAGCCTTTGGGTGGAGGAGTGTGAGCGGAGGATGAGCGGGGGGCATGATTTCGGGACTCGGGGTGGGGGCGAGGAGGAGTGTGGGAGCGAGGGGTGGGGAATCGATGTTGGAGCGGCCGTGGGGATGGGGAGGGAGGACTTTGTTGGGCGTGTTGCTGGGGTGGGAGGAGGGATTGAATTGGGGAGGGGAAGAGTTGACAGAGAAGATGGTGCAAGGGGCATGAGGAGGAGGAGTGCGAGTGTAGAGACGTTGCCTAGGTACGAAGAACCACCGGGGTATGAGGAGTGATTGTATGTTACGAGGTATCAAGGACATGTAGAATGGAAGCTTGAACGAGATACAATCTTCACAGCGCCAGCATACTGACAACCTGAATAAGTGTTGGATTCGTCTAGCTCGCGTGTTCCTGCGAAAGTCTTCAGGGCCACGCCCAAGTCTCATAGTAATCAAAAGGAAAGCGCCGACATGAACGGACAGAGCGTGTCTAGCTTCGTAGAATTTTCCTAGTTGAGCCAGACGCCATACTCCTACAAGGAAACGCCAATAGGAAAGCAAAGGAAAACCAGAAACTCGTGGAAGGAATCAAAGTGTGGAATTCTAGGACCCTGTATCCCTTCTCGAAGACGCCGGAACCCCCCGATCATAAATTCGTTTCGGTGTCGACACCGTCATAGGAAAGATGTAAAGTCGAAATCGAAATCGTCTTCGTGGTGGGATGCTCCTCCCGTCTAAGCGAGTACCCTGGATCTTGCGTGCTCTTGTAGCTTTTGATGTCTTGTGAATCAAGTCCACCACCCATGAGAATTCAGCCGATCCCCCAGATGAAGTGCATTAGTCATCATCCAAATCTTGCAACTCCCTCTCTTTCCTCAGTAGCTCTTCTCTAATTTCCTCTGCTTCGCGCCGTAGCCGTTCCTTCCTGGCAGCCTTGTCTTCCGCAGTATTAGGTGATGGACCTATGCTCTGTCGTGCCGACATGGTCGCTAGCGAGGGGTCGATGTTCGCATCTTGCGCCCCGGTGGGGTTGAGAATTGATGAAATGGCATTCGGTCGGTGTGGCATCGGGTGTGCGGGGCTGGGCTGCGGTGCTTCCAAATCCTCGGTGGCGCTACGACTGCGTTTCCTGGGAGACGGGGCACTAGGATAGGCCGCAGGCGGTTGAGATCCTCCTAGAAGCGATAGGTTGCTGCGGTAGTTGGTGAAGTCTACAGCGACCGGTCCCCTGGGTGCTGGGGTGTAGACCTCGCTGGATTCGAGGGTAGTGGATGGGTCTGGGGATACAGAGTGCTCGAAGATAGGAGTCTCGGTTGCACGCATCTGTGGCGAGTAGCTGGCAATGGAAGACGGAGCTTGGGTGCTGTTGCTGGGATCTGCAGGCACTATGCGTTTCCGACGCTTGATCTCCTGCTTCTTCATTTCGACGGGCCGATGCGCGCCGTGAAGCTTGTAGTAGAGACCTAGAGCGTGTCAGTACGTTTGACAACCGCTTTTCATTAGGTACACATACCGCATGCATTGCATATAGTGTGTCCAGCTTCGTCTCGTCTCCACAGGGGCGTGACAGTGGTTCTGCAGTTTTGACAAGCCGGGATGACGCTCGTTGCGGTGGACGCGCTAGCTGTCTCCCCATCCGAGGGAGCACCATTCGCCTGAGCAAGGGCGAACTGGGCTGTCTTGGAGACACGGTTGTTGAAAGCTGGACATCCGCCACAGCCTTGTTGGCCACCCATGCCATTGCATCGGCCGCCACCAGGGCACGTTCCGGCTGCGCCTTGGTCGGCGGCGACATAGGTCGCAACGCGAGGAGAGACAAGGGTATTGCTGGGGGAAGTACTTCTCTCGTGGCTCTGACCTGGGGCTGGACTCTGCTGTGCAGATGGGGCAGCCTGCGAAGTGTTGCGCTTCATGTTGGCGGGGCGAGATTGGTTGCGCGCCTTCAGGTACAGGCCGCAAGCATTGCAGATGGTCTCACCGGCAGGCGATCGCCGCCATAATGGCGTTCTTGTGGTCCCGCAGTTGCTGTAGAATGGTTAGCACTTTCCGACGTTCATGACAAGCGCCCGTCGAGGAGCTGCTCGTGGAGGGGTCGTTGACGTACTGACACGTCTGGCCAGTCATGGGTGCATTTCCTCCAACAATGCTCGGGGGCGGCAGAGAGGCAGGCGTCGCGGCATCGGATGGCGCCTCTGGCTGTTCGCTTTCGCGGAGCGGTAGCGAGTCTTCCAAGGAGTGATAAATCTCGGGAGCCTCTGCGGTAGGCGGGGTGGCGGGGTCCTGGTGCCGTGGAGGTAAGGTGATGCGCGAAGCCTGGGAGTCGTGCGACTGATTGAGCTGACTGAGCTGCTCGGCCATTTCGACATCTTCCCGGCTCGGTTCTCTGGACAGGTGATGGGGAAAAGTTGGCGTGGGCGCCAGCGACGTGCCCCCACTGCCTGTGGAATGCACCATGATCCCCCGCGAAGGTCCCGCCGGTGGGCAGCGTTGAAGACACCGGTACGCGCAGCGATGGAGGCGTGATCTGGCAGTGCCCAGGGTTACGCAGTAATCGGGCCTTCCAGGTCCAGGAAACGTGGAGGGTCCAGCTGCAGGCGGTCCGCGAGAGTCGAGCTCCAGCAAGGGCGTCTCTTTGGGGGCAGGAAACCGAAGCGCGGATGGCGGCAACCGGGTGGCGGTGATTTGCGGCACGTACGTGGTTGGAAGTCGGTGTGGGCGAACGGGGACGAGGGACGGGGGACGGGGACGGGGGACGGGGACGGAGACGGGGACTGGGTGGAGAGAAGACGCACGGGGGGCCAGGGGCTCAGGAGATTACCATGGTATGTATCGTGTTCCGTGGGTGGGTGGTCGTCATCCACGGGCTCCGCAACGGCGCTGGCGCTGGGGGGAAGTTGGAAAAGTATACCGTGATGCGCAACAGGCAGTCCGACTTGCGCGTGTCGCTCGTCTTGTCCAGGGCCGGCCAATCAGCGGGCGTGCAATGTAAGCACGCGAAGGGCCCGGCTAGCGTGCGCCGCCCTCTCAGCAGCCTCAGGCCTCGACTGCACCCAACGCGACCGAAGACGCAGAGCAAATGCAGAGACATATCAGCTTTTGTACGCATTTGCCGGCTTGCATATCAAACCCGCCTGGTGGCTTTCGGCAGCCAGGACACGAGCTCCCGGTTCGGGACGAACCCCACCCCTGTGGTGAGACGAAAAAGAAATCCAAGTGCTTGTTCTGTCCAGTCAAATGGTGCATGACTGCCGTCGCCCTCGTGCTCCGAGCCGCGCAAGGCTCTCTCCCTCCCTCTCCCTCCGTCGGGGAATTTGTAATGGGAAAAGGGTGCGTCCTCTTGTGGGGACATGGCTTCCGGCCAATCACGGCCGGCCTGATCGAGGCCTGGTCGTAGGGCCGCAGTCTTGGTGACCAGCGCAACCGCCATCGAGCAACGACACGTTATTGGACATGTCAGCGTGGAGGGCACCAACATTCAACATCCTCGGCGACGACTCCTATATTGGTGGTGGTACGAGCCTCATCGTCTGGAAGCATCTGAACAATATCTAACGAACACAGCGCCCTCTCCTCACCACCTGCTCACAATCAAACTCCTGTCCCTTTCCTGACACCACCGAACCTGGTCAATGTCGAGCTATATCAACACACTCGCCCCCAAAACAGACTAGCCAATTTCCCAATACATCTCAAAATCACAGAGACGTGGACAAAGCCTCAAATAGCCGCTCGCGATCCACAATAGAACCAAACTGAGGCCAACTCATCCGTCGAGGAATCGTAGACAGGCATCCTGGACTGGCATGGTGTTGGGTTTAGACCTGCTCAGCACCCCAACCGGCATCGGCATCGCTGTTGAGCTTGTCAGTATTCTGGGCTGTGTTTCGTCACACCAACAGCCAAAACGTACCGCATGTTGGCCGGGGGCTCAATGGACGGGATAAACTCCAGAGCAACGTATCCAATACCCACCACGCCCACGAGCGTGCCGGGGAGAATACGGTACCAGCTGGGACCGACAGCCACGGAACCGATGAAGATGTAGACTAATACGGTCAGCAGTTGGACATGGAGTTCCGAGGAGAGCCACTCACAGACGCCGCGGCCTAGGAAGGAGAACATGAACGACGCATATCGCGCTACTTGGGGCGGGATCTGGATCTCTGCTGGTCGTTAGCCATGTTCCACCATTTCAATCTGCCACCAGACGTGAAAGTCGGCCCCATTCTAAAGCTCCAACAGCTCCCTTGCGCCGGGGGAGTGTAGTGTTGTGTAGACACATGCGAACACGCCGCGAGTTTTCAAAGGATGGACGGCGAGCGTGGACTGAGGATCTCAAGATGCGATGGGATGGAATGGGGCACGAACCGAGAAGCGCGGTAGCTGTAGTCTGCGTTAGCGAGATCCTTCCATCTGGACTTGTCTGGGAGAGCTTACCGACACCGAAAATGACCAAGTATACGCCGAGAATGATTGAAGAGCTACGCAGCGCTGTAAGCGCCATGTCTTGCCATATAGTCCGTCCTTGCGCGCTGTGAAAGCTCGACCGCAAACGCAAATGCAGACGTCGTCTCCAGCCCCGTCTCCATTCGATTCCAGCCGGTGTATGTATTTGGCACCGGCACAGCCATTGCATTGGAACCGATGGGTGGAATTTCGGGGCCTTCTCTCGAAAGACGTTGACTCGATGCGGCGAGGGCGGAGGGATGGATGCGCCGGGCAGACTCACAAGCCGGAGAAGCCTATAAACTTCGTGACGCCGCCGAGTACCATGAACACGGCAACGGCGAAATTCACCATGCGACTACACCAACATTAGCCCATATTCTCGAATTCGCAGCCCTCCCTGGCGCAATCTCGCAGCCTAGCAGCTAGCTCCCCAGCTGCCCTAGAACACACTCACAAGACGTCTGAGAAGTCCATGTTGGCGGACGGATCGGAGAGATGCGGGAACCGCAGCTTGACGGGTTGTGGGGGAAAGATGGACGAGACGACGAGGTGCAATGGCAGGGCGGAAAAGACACTGTGTCGCGGGTGGATGATGGAGGTGTTGCGCGGCGTCGGAGGTCGCAAGCTTGCGAGAGCTGGCGCAACAGCCAAGGCGCTCGTTTGCGCTTACTGGGACGTCATAGCGACAGGCGAGGTGATTGGTTGGTAGCCGAGTCCGGCCGCTGGGCCACTGCAACACGACGTCTTCACCACTCCCAGATGGCAGCCTTTTTCTATGCAAGGGGTTGACTTTTCGGATAATGGGGATGTTGAGCTCGTTTAAATTAAATGTATCCTCGACATCTCTCAGTACGGCTTCGACTTGCAGATCGACGCGAGCTCGGCCAACATATCCCCCTCCCGATTCTTCTAGTCGTCGATGCACTATCAAAACCATTCTCAATCACATTCCAGCCCCAGGCTCGAGGGTCTTCGACCAGCAGCTCATCTATAGGACCAGGGGATGTGATTGCATAGACGCGGGCTTTGTACGGTCCGAGAATTTTAGTGGGTAGATCAGGTATGGCATTATCGTGTTCATGTTTTCGTCCGCGCAACTCTCAAGAGCTCAGGGAGATGTCTAGGGAGATGTCATATCTGGTGTACAGGAAGCGTCACGGTACGAATATGGAGCCTTTCGACCACTGTAATCTGGGCACTGGTACAAACACCGGCCGCAAATACCCGTTCGATTCACCCTGTCTCACAAATAAACATTGGAAAGATCAATACTTGCTTCAATGCACACATATAGCGATTCCCAGATTCAAGTACTCGTCACTCATAGGCATCACTCTTTCACTACCTTTGAACAAACGCGATCTTCACCAGGTGCCCCTCTTCACCCTTGGAGATAGAAATTCACACGACAAACAACTACCTTCCAAAGCGCGGCAAACGGAGGACGTAAATTCTCACACGACGTTATCACTCACACTATGCCGACGCTACCACCCAGTCCATTTGTCCCTACTCCACATCCACGCTCCACAACATACTCTATCAATCTCGATCAGCCACATAACAAAGAGTCTTCTCACAGCCATTCAAACCCCCGCTTAGACAGCCCGAACCTCTTGGGATCGTACTCTCTCGTCTCCTTAAAATTGTCCGGATTCACCTGCACAATTTTCGTAATCTCGCCACTGTCAATCTTCGCCTTCAAGATAGGCCACTCATCATTGTGGAAGAATCGCGCGGGATCAGGCCCCGTCTCCCATGGCACCATAACACGCACTTCGCCGCTGGCTTTGGTAGCGTACATGCGCGAGATGCGACTGGAGAACAGCTTCCGCTTCGCCTCATCCCTAGGCGTACCATCCCGCCCACTAAACAAATCGACGTACTTGTCCGGGTAAGCCTTGACGTCCATAACAAGCCCAGCTTCGCGACCGTACTGGTCGGCTTTGGGCCATGTCCCCGAGTAGAAAAAAGCTTTGTCTTTGGGGACGTTGCATAGAGCGCTGATCTCGAGCTCGGACGGGACGGGACCCTCCCATGGTTTTAGGTTGGCGTTTGGTGCAGGTGGTTTGCCAGGAGCGAGATGCGGTGGTGGTCCGGCTGGGTCTGGATTGTCATTGCCTAGGGGCTTCGGGGGCGCAGGGTCTACGTCGGTAGGGCTTTTGGGTTTGGGGCTCAGGGGGACAACTCCGGCGCGGGGGAGAAGAGATGGGAGGGCTTGGGCTGAGAAAGGTTTCGGGTACTTTACGTCAGGAGAAGAGATATGCTGATGAACAGCTTGCTGGCTGTGTTCACCGATGACAGGGAGTGCGATTGCATGGACGAGCGGGCTGACCAGCAGTAAGGCTGAGAAGAGCAGCCACATCGCGTATGCCGAGGGTTTGCAACGGAGGGCAAACGAGTGGGGTCGTGAAGCGGAACAACAAGCGAAGATACGAGACACTTTTCGCAGAAGATGGACACACGAAGGGAAGAAGCGTTGACTGCTATATCAAGCGTGCAGTTTATGACGACGTTATGTTTATCGATTTCTATCTACGTCTACGGACAAGTTTTACGACGAAGTATGCTATCGCAACGCCCATTTGCGTTGGAGTGGCTAATTCAGGTTGCCCTTGCGTTGTCTAGGATCCTGCCCGACGCGGAGGAAGCATTTCGCACGAAAGAATCGTCGGCTGCGCGCTGTTAACCCGAAATTCGCTTCACTCTGTCGACCACAGCAGTCAGCCATCCACACGTAAACACAATTAATACACGAGAGAACGCTGTTTGCATCCCATCGATCTTAGAAATATATCTTTAAGTTACGGAACTTATATTCGATAAACGTTAGAAGAGTTAAAGAAACACGGAAACCGGCGACTAAGGTAAGCTGTTTTTTTTACAGCAGGTGCGCTGCGGCTTGTGACCGGATACGAGGTTCTTGTTAGCATGCCGCGGACTCGGACATCCTCCTGCTTCGGACGCCCCAACTCGGGGTTTACAGATTGCGTCGCATATGTAGAATAACTAAGGAGTATGTTGAGGCCCCATCTGCATGAGCCTATCATACCGCGACGGTATACCCCAATGTACGGAGCTGGTGCTCTGCCTTCGGCGTTATCACCGACGAAGGTAGGAGTACGGAGTAAGACGTCAGCTTATCTCCTGGATTGGGATACCGACATGCATTGCTTCGCGCTAACTTTTGTATTGCTTGCTCTAGGAAAATATTGCTCGTCGGACAAGTACTTAGAGACTTCTTTTTTGGCGTTCATGAAGCCCGATGGTGGATTCTCGAAGTCTCTGAACTCTTGGAGTGTGCATCTTAGTACAACCCCCTAAACACTCGCTTTAGATCTCCACTCGATCCACCATTTTCATGTAGAAACGTTTGAGGGGATCAGTTCTTGCTTCAATGCGTACACGGAGCAAACTTGGCGCCAGGTTCTTCTTCAGTCATGGACGACACTCAACAGTATGCTGTTCACCAGGCGCTTTTTCTACGGTGCAGAAAAAGCAGTGCGTAAACAACCTTACAAACGCGACGATTGCGAAGGAATGTCACGCCTCACTGCGACAAGTACGCTTTCTCGACACCCCACCGACGGATCGGTTGCGCAGCACTCACATAACGATGCCCAGGTCTTTTATAAGAAGCGAAGATATCCTCGTTATTTGAATTTTCTCACTTCACAAACGGGCTGTCTCGCTTTCCATCATGTCAGACCACACGACATGATGGGAATTCCCATGGCGAGGCAACTTGTGTTACATCGAGCAGTTGTTGCGACATCTGAGACTTGAAAGGTTGACCGGCTATCATTCCATGCCAGAGCTAGGTTGCTCTTTGATACTAGAATCGCAACAATGAACGACAGCGTTATTTACTGTCAAGTTGTGCCAGGCGTCTTCCACGCATGTACACTTTCACAACGCAAACTAAAGCATCCCTCATCTTCCAGACACGGACCGCATAAATTATTACAAGAAGACACTTAACCTCCCCTTCAACCCCTTTCTCTCCTTCTTGCTTTCCCGCTCTACCTCCTGAATCCGCCGCCCATGTTCCAATTCCCAAACGCGAAAAACGCGAGCCCTCAACCCATGTTTCACATTCTTCCTCTTATAACCTTCATACCACTTCCTTACTACCTCCTCTGACCCCTTCGACACACTTCCAACCGAAACACCATCACCATCGTCAGACTGCGCGACGGAGTCACACCGGCGGGCAGTCGAGGCAGCACCATCGTCACCGCCATCTATATCGAAATACCGAACCTACAGCATATAACAGTGGTAAGTAAGGGTACCGATGTTGCGTTGGGTGAGGGTGGATGTGCGCTTACCTGCCATCCCCACTCCCGAAAGTCATTCACGAGTGTGAGGTCGAGTGTGGATGTTGAGGAGAGGGCGACTAGGGATCCGATTTCGGCGCCGAGGGGGTGGAAAGGATGGAGGGTTGCAGGGAGATGGTCGTGCGTTGGGGGAATATGGATTAGGTATGGCATTGTCTGCGGTGGGTATCTTTGCACCGGAAGGCGGTGAAGGCGGGGAGTGAAGTCGGAGGAAACGAAGAGGAGGATGAGGTTGTGTGCTTTGGGTGCTTGATACGGGCGATTGGGATATCTTGTCTTTTAAGCTCGCTGTCGAAGGCTGCATGCTTGCTGAGAAATGCATGTGCTATGAAATAGGGTATTTGATAGGCTTATTTTTGCGAAGATAGCATGGGGACGGCAGAGATGATGCATGATACCTCGTCAAGGATGGGGACGGGCTGAGCACGGCCAGTGAGACTTCAGTCACGCAAGAGAAAAGAAGTCACTATCACTCGCTGAAGATTCTCTAGCATAATCCTAAGCCATACAAAGGCTGAAGCCTACATGCCTAGCTAACGCTATGCGGTAATCCAGCAACAACACCATGCACGTTGTGTCGTAGTCCCACGTGTGATTGATCTGACAAATGCAGCAAGCAGATCAATTCCAGCGAATCGTAGGCCAGAATCGAGAAATATACCCATTAGAAAGTCATAAACCCAGTTTCCCAAACCAACCATGTTGTATGCTTTCGCTGACAAATTCCAGTCCTTGCTTGTGTCCCCGAGTCACCACCATACGGCTGCATCGCTACCTACCATATATGAGGCATCTTTGTAGGCTATTATAACTCTTAACTTCCAGTACATCTGTTCTGTCTATCACTGTGTTCTCTTTACTCTTGTGACGACAGGTGCGGATGATACTGTGAGCCATGGGCGTTAGCGCAAAGCAATACATTGCTAGCGCAAAGCAATACATACTTAGCGCAAAGCAATACATACCTAGCGCAAAGCAATACATCTCGACACCCATAACGGGAAATACATGAGACAATCACACAGCTTACTCCGTACCTTTGCAAGTCTTGCCGGCATCAAACAAAGAAACCCGATTCCGATGCGGCGTTGGAACTCCGCGTCACTAAACCCCCAGAACTCCGCATCACCAACAACAGCCCTCGCTGAAGTGACAACTTCAACATAGCATGGCACCCAGCCGAGACTGGGGAAGGGTGAAAACTGTATTGTAAATCCAGAACAGCAACGCCGCTAGTATGAGACGACGCGTACTTAAACCCTTCTGGCTGAGCTGTGCCGACATTGTGCCTTAAAGGAATCAGGGGAAAATCAACAACCAGTCCCAAAGAGCGACGTGCAGGCTCAGGAAACCACCAGTGCTTCCGACACACGCCCGATTTGAAAGCGAAAGCAAAAGTATCAGTCAAAGTGTGGTGAATAGAAGGAAAACACAATTGTAGAGCGCAAGCATATTTTGACCAGTAACAGAAACAAAATGGTAAAGACGTTGGCGTACCAATACTTCATTCATCATCTCTACGCATCTACATATACAACGACCGACGGCGCCCTGCTACAATAGCGGGGACGGAGTACTTGGTCGTGAATTCTATTAGGATGCTAGAATACTTGCCAGCGGCAGAATACTGCCCGGCACAGGATACGGCTACTCACTGTCACCCTGCTCGCACTCAATCTACCCATTCGGGGTTCTGTTGTCAAATTAGCAACCACGATTACATGCAAAGAGGGGTCAATATCTTACCTTTCTCAGAATTACCACACCCTCCAAGACGTTGCTCAAGCTCAGGTACTTCTCATCTTCCAGCTCCGCCCTCTCACCGTGCGATAGCAACACCGGGGTGCTCTGTGTCTGCCATCCAGTTATCGTCTTCGGTCGACCTGCCTGCCCCACAATGTCCACGGCCTGTCCAACGCGCACATTGACGGTGACCGGCTTGAGATCCTCGTCTAGGGTGATGAGGAAGCGAGGTGAAATGGCAGTAGCCATGAAGTAGAGTAGGTAATGCGAATCGCCGACAATGAACTGCTTAGCGTCGATCATCGAGACAAGGACGGTCAAAAGGCCGGCGGCTCCCACTCGTGACAAGACTTGGCGATCAGTGTGGAAGGGGTTCGCGGAAAGTGTGCCCTTGCCCATGTGGAGGAGACCCTGAGCTATGCGCACCATGAAGAGCGCATTGGGGTCACGGTGGTAGTAGCTTGCCAATTGCCGAAGCAGCTGTCCTAGACGGGCGTTGTTCGTGCCGGCACCGAGGAGACCCATGGCGAAGATGGCGTTGACGGCGACATCGTTGTCGTTATCGTGCGAGTATCGCGAAAGCGTGTCGTAGATCTTCATCTGCGGGTTGCTGGGGCTGATGAGCGCCAATGCTAGCGGTACAGCTTTTCGGATGTTGGCCTCGCCGTAGTGCATGAGGTGGCCCAAGGTCCGCACAATCATGTCTTGGCCTACCTCTTCGCCCATAGCGACTAACGATAGACCGATGACAGCGTACGACTGGAGCAACTCGTCACCCTTTTTCTCCTCATCCTCCTCTTCAATGTGCTCGTTGCAGATATGGAGGAGCTGCTGGATTTTAAGCACATTGCCAGTGCCTGCCCACGCGCACACCTCGGCGAGGACTGCGGTAGGCTTTGACATGGGGTGATCCAGGGTCTTGAGAATCTCCAGAGGAACTTCGACTTCCTCCTGCTGGCCGAAGAATAGTAGCGCAAGGCCAAGAGCCATGAAGCGAGTCCACTTGTCCTTGAGCTGCTTGGATCGGTCTTCGTCGAGGAGTGTATTCATTAGCGCATCGGTGACTTCGCCGTGGGCAGAACCGACAAAGATCAACCCGAGCGAGAGCGCTGCCATGGCGGAGAGCTGCATGTCAAGGTTGGTGTCAGTAACGATGGGTAGGAGAATCTCAAGGAGTTCCTCTTTATTTGAGCCGGCATACGCGAGACCGAGACCCATGATCGAGCCCATGCGGATGTTGATGTTCTTGTGCGACAGGTTGTCTTCATCGCCCAGCAGAGCCATGGCAGGGTCGGACTCCATGCGTACACCAGAATTGAAGATACCCGTAGCAAGCATAGCACCAGCCTTGATCATATCGTCGTCGACGGTGGTGTACGGATCAATCTTGTCGAGACCCATCTCAGCATCCCAGAGCATAAGCATACCAAGCGAGGCGGATGTCGAAAGCATACCCTCGTCCTTGGTCTTCCACACCCAGCTGTTCTTGTTATCCGAGTTGAGCATCAGTTTATCGTTTCCGAAACCTGCGTTGACGAAGCCGTTCACGAAAGCGGATGCGAGGTTGTGCCTTGCGGAGTCGGTGTTGGTCAGCCCTGCTGTCCTGCTGCTCTCCAGATGCGTCTTGTAGATGTCATCGGGTGTCTTCGGATCAAGGATGTTGAGCTCCTTGCCCAAAGCCTTGTAGTAATCTGACAACCGTGTGTTGCTCAAGCACTCCTGTAGCTCCGAGTCATCGTCTTCGGATACATCGAACCATATTCGCTGGCGGGCAATGAGGAATGCCATCTGCCTCCGAATCGCCTTGTCCTTTGTGGAGTTGAACGTCTCTTCTATCAAATCGCGGTTGTTCAACCGTATTGCCACGACGATAGCCTGAGTGTATTGGTTGTATTTGCGGTAGATTTGGTAGGCGGTTGTGAGGAACTTGTCGTTGTCGGGGAACGTGAGGAGCGGCACGGTGCTAAGCATGTACAGACACACCCTCGCGTACGAATTCTCGTCCAGGTGCTGCTCGATTTGATCGATCATCTCCAGTTCAGACAAAATGTCCACCGCGTCACCCTCGGCGTTGTGCTTCAAGAAGAAGGGTACGAGGGAGAGTGCGAGATCGGTGATGTCGTCAGTCGACTCGTCATCATTTAGGCGCTTTTGGAACTCGCGGCCTATCTCGAGAGCAAGATGGCGCATGTACTCGTGTCCCCATGAGCCGAGATCTGTGGAGGGCGCTTGCAGGCGGTACTTCAAGCAATCGAGGCGGTCTTCGTCAGAGTACGTCATACCAAGGACAGACAGCATGTCGGCGAAGGATTTCTGCCTCAGTTAGCATTCAAACAGGCTGTTCTTCACTTCACTACACACCTTGTTGTCTCCCGCCGGCCACGACGCGTACGACTTCTCCAGATCCTCGTAGTGTGGTCGCAGGAACTTGAGAGGCTTAGGTACGGCCGTCATGGAGCTCGTCGCCGTCTTGATAAACTCCTTGATCTTCTCGAGCGCGGGGTGGTATAGGTCTGTATCGGGACCCTAGATGATAGCTACAGTTAGCGCAAGCTGCGGGACACCTTTGCTGTCCAAGATGGCCACTCACCAGTATCCGTTCTACCAGCATGTCGAGATCGTTCTTGAGCTGTTGGTCCTCTTCGCTGAGTTCCTCTGTCGGTTTCTGTCAGCAAGCGTCTTGAACACCATGCTGTGATAGCAGCTGTCACGGCTGCACATACCGGGTGCCGGCGCGCCCTTCTTCTCATCTATGGGCTTGCCATCCTTGTCCTTCTTGACCTCCTTGTTCTCAGCATCGCCATTAACCTCCTTGCCCTTGCCCTTCTCAGCGGCCGTGGGCTTCTTCTCGTCGTCCTTCGCCATGCTGATTACGAAACGGAAGCTAGGCGGGCGGCGAAGTGTCTCCTCGGCTCGATGTGTGCGGGAGGCCGGTCAGGAAGCGATGGAAGCGTATCGGAGAGTGAAACAGTGCGTTTCGGGGTGATCGGGGGGCGAGAGGGGTTGCGCGGGAGTAGCGGGGGTGGTATGGGCAGAATGTTGATGGTGAGGTTGCGAGCTCTGTCACAGTCGCGGACCGCCAAGCCGCCAGTGCGGCGATCTCCAGCGGCGAGCTCAGACTTCGAGAAACGTCCAAAATAATTTCTACACCACGGCCACCCCTGCACCAACACCCACACACGCCCGGAACAGCTCCACGGACCCCGCCACAATGAAGCTGAACGTCAAAAACATTCGCTATCTGAGCTCAGACGACTGGCGCGTTCTGACTGCGGTATGCGCACCCTTGTTGCAGCGTTGCAGTGGGGGACTAACGCTGATGAAGACCCCCGCAGACAGAAATGGGTAGTCGCAACCACGAAGTGGTGCCTACGCCCTTGATATCACAGCTGGCTGCTCTTCGCTCTGGCGGCGTGCACACATGCATCTCCAACGTAGCCAAGATCGGGCTCATCGCAAAGGTGAAAAACCAAAAGTACGACGGATACCGCCTCACATACGGTGGGCTCGACTACCTCGCCCTCCACACGCACACAAAGATGAACGTAGTATACTCGGTCGGAAACCAAATCGGCGTGGGGAAAGAGTCGGACATTGTCGTGTGCGCAGACGAGACGGGCAGGCAGCAGGTCTTGAAGATTCACCGTTTGGGCCGCATATCCTTTCGCACCGTCAAGGCGAATCGCGATTACCTGCGCAACCGTCCCTCGGCCTCGTGGATGTACATGTCCAGGCTAGCTGCAGTTAAGGAGTTCGAGTTCATGAAGGCTCTCCGCCGCGAAGGATTCCCGGTGCCAGAACCTCTTGGCCAGAACCGACACACTGTCATCATGAGTCTCATCAACGCGTTTCCTCTGCGTCAGATATCCGCTGTCGATGATCCTGCATCGCTGTATGCCGAGCTGCTCTCGCTTATAGTCCGGCTAGCCCAATACGGTCTGATACACGGCGACTTCAACGAATTCAATATCCTGGTTGAGGAGAGAGAAGAAGACGACGGGCAGGTCACTTTGATCCCTACCGTCATCGACTTTCCCCAGATGGTTTCCATTTCGCATGCAAATGCTGATTACTATTTCGATCGAGATGTGGCCTGCATCAAGCGCTTCTTCGAGCGCCGCTTCGGCTTCACGAGTGACGAGCCTGGTCCCTTCCTGAAAGAGTCTACTAGGACCATCACCAAGAGGTTGGATGTTGAGGTTCAGGCTAGCGGCTTCAGCAAGAAGATGGCAAAGGAACTCGAAATCTACATGAAGGAGCACGGTGTAGACGGTGACGCGGGGGATATCGAGCGAGACGAAGATGAAGATGAGAATGAGGATGGCGAGAATCAGATCAGTGAGCACGAGGCTGAGGCTGAGGCTGAGGCTGAAACTCACGTGGATCCGGATTTAGTTGAAAATACTTCCACGGTCCAAGATGAGCCCGGAGAGGCCCTGACGTCGGCAGCACTGGCTTCGCATATGACCATTCTCGAACTCCGGGACACTGATCCGCTTCCGGATTTAAGCGACATCAAACCCACCCCGGCACCAACCATATCGACGAAAGCTGCCAAAGCAAAAGCTGGATGGGCCCTATAGCTCATGTCGACTTGGGCCTTGAGTGTACCATCGTACATCCGTTTTACATTCATCTCATTTCGTTCTGCTACAACCTAAAGTGCCCTGGCTGTAGCTTCTACCCCAACTGATGTGGGTCGTGCTTCTGGCTTGTGCTCTTCAGCCGGTCCAAATTCTAGGCACCGTAGCTAGCAAAGACGCCTTTCTCTTGCAAGGCGTAACTTTGATACAGGTACTTGTCGTAAATCTGCGGGCACGCGCCTTGGCTATAGATTGGTTGACCATGGTTCTTGCGGCGGTGAGCATCCTCTCTCGTCGGCAATATCGGACCAAGAGATGTCAATGTTGATCACTGCAAGTGGTTAGATACGACATTGTTTTCAAGTGGAGGTGGAAGCGGTAGACTTACGGTTCAGCGGACCTTGGCCATTGAGCCCAAGCGGGTTGCCGCCGTGCCGTCGTTCTCCTCGAAGAAACGCGCCATGTCTATAGTGATAGGCTAGAAGATAGCCAAGGGAACGAGGCTGTGTGCATTATTAGTGTTTTGGACTCTGTCCGTGTAAAGTGCTACGATATTGGACATCCTGTGTGCATAGTTGCCGACCGTAGATGTCCAATATACCGCTTGCCCAAATTTTGGTGCGTCCGAAGCTCGCTGTGCATAAAGTGATGGAATCGCCTTTGGGCCTTGGGCGTTGTGAGCACCTTCGAGGCCAAGGTTAGAGCTGGACCCGTGGCAACCCATACCTCGTGACGGGCTCCGAAAAGATCCAAGTCTTGGTCCCAGCTCCCATATCGAAACACTGGTCAATACAAGTGTTGGATACTTCGAGAGGAATGACCTTCACGCTTTCCCTAGGCCTTCGCAGTGTCCAACTATGTGAGCAGCCTCTTCATCCTAAGACCTTCGATACTGCAGGCACAAACGATGTGTGCAATCGAGCATAGTATTCAACCGAAGTTCGATTACAAAAGAGCAGTTTGTAAAGGTCTTGGTTCGAAGCATCTGTGTGTCTTGATTATTTGATGCTCATCGAGTTGTCCTCCACCCTAGGAAGGGCTCTGGCCCATAGAATCATGGTTGATTACTTTCGAGCGAACTGCGTAGGTACATCAAAATGCAGGAACGGCCACCACGTCGTGGTGTGTACAAAGATAGGATGGCGGCACATTATCCGAGCCTCGGTGCTTAGCAACCCTACCACTAGTCTTGTTTAGTGCAGCTCTCCCTTGGCAACCTTACGCTTTGACGCGTCTTCTTCGTGAGCCGAGCAGCGAACTACCAGCCATCCACCGCATCTAAACTAGCAGCACGCGTTTCTAACGACCCGCAGTATCCTTGCATTCATTATGCCCCTAACTATCTCCAACATCATTTCCTAGACAAATACCATCACTCACCAACTACGATATGAAGACGCGGCCAAGCACATCCAGCACGTCGTCGTATACGATCCGTTCCAATGTCGAAATCTGTCGCGAGTGCGAGACGCACTCGAGTGCAGAAAGTGTGCACTCTCTGGACACATGATGACAACTTTTCAAGAGATGACGTTGTTTTCAATAGCGACAAATTTGCTGAGCTCCCCGCGACGCCCGGCTCCCTGATCCAAGTGATAGCTTTGAAACATGGGACCGCAGTGCGCGATTTCCAAACCGTATCGAAACCTCCAAAAGACGCCGGGCAAGCTGTTGTGAACGACTTGTCCAAAACCACGACTCCAGAGCCCCATTCAAAGAAGAGAAGCCGCCGAGGGTCTATCAAGGTCACGATTGATGAAAACGGCTCCATCATTCAAGAGAACCGCGAGCTAGATTCAGAACAGTCTTATGTGTTTGTGGCAAAGCCGTTTCCCGCGGATCTGAAATCAAAGCATCCCAACTTACAAATCTCCATCGCTGAGAAGATTGCTAAAGTCTTTGGTCTACGAAATCGGATTCAAGTTATAGTCACTCCTGTAAGTCTTGAGCAATCAATGCTATGGCATTGTCCACTAAGTATGTGCAGGCTGATGAAGAGAAACACTCCGCTTCTCATGTTGAAGTCACCTTTCGTGATGAGTACCTTGCAAGAGCTGATATGTGGCGCATGTCCATAGCGGAGCTCAGCAATCGTACGGTCTATCGAGGTCAAAAGCTGCTCTTCATGGGTACGATAAAAGCCACGGTCAAGAACGTCTACATCAACGGGCAGACGACGCATTCCGGGTACTTTTCTCCTACGACCAAGCCCGTATTTCGTAGCGAATCGGCCCGCTATGTACTCTTCATACAAATGTCTAAGGAGATGTGGGATTTCGATGCCGAAGGCGCCGGCGAAATCATGTTCAACAAGGTCGTCAATGGTTTCCTGCCCGACCTTTTCAAGCGATGGACGAAGATAAACGCAAGGCATGCTGTGACAATCATTTTGTTCACCCGAATGCAGTACGACGATGGGGCCGGTCCAGACTATCCCTACGGTACGACGAACAGTGACGATTTTGAAACCCAATCTGGGCGTTTTCGAGACTACTACCGGGTCGTTGTCAGTGACATGGCGAGTGGAGACTGGATCAATATTCTGTACCAGCTAAAGAAGGAGTTCAGATCTTTTCTCCGAGACGTATCATTAGTCCCGAAGGAACAACAATCCTCTTCTATCGCCGAAGAGACAGACACTAAAGGGCCCGAGCCTGACCTGCTCATTGCGGGGAAGCCATCGACTGCCGCTCAAGGCAACATCTTGGAGGCAATCAATCTTGCCGGAGCACAGTTCGCAAAAGACTACATCGATCGAGATTTAGTCCGGACTGGCATTTCTGTCATTGTAGTTACCGCCGGAACTGGCGTCTTCGAAGTTGACTACAACATGCTCAAGTTGACTACCGATACGCTCGTCGGGTCTGGGCTCGGCATTGACCTCGTGTGTTTGTCGCCGATGCCGCTTCACTCTGTACCTCTTTTCAAGTACCGCAGCCCTCGACTCGTTTCCAACAGGAAGAGACGACCGACTGAGGACCCAAAGAAGCGCGGCTCGGTAGACCGCAATGACGATCTGGACGAAAAGACGCCACGACAGCACCAGCCTATATTTGGCTCAGTGATTGGAGCGTCTCCGGCACAGCCACCGCCGATCCTACTAAATGACCCTGTCTACATTCCAGACCTGGAGTCAGAGGAGTGGAGATATGCCATGCCGCACTGGGTCGACATATCTTTCTGGTCGGGCTCTTCTGATGAGATCCTTGAGCTTTCGAAATCACGTAAACCAGACAGAGTGGTCAAGAAAGTCAAGAAGAGGGGCGGCACGTTCATCCTTCGGTGCCGCATGTATGAGTTGCAGATGATGGGTGTCATGGAGCACGAGCTCGGTGATATATCGATTCCTTATCTGGAGGAGGATCCGCTTTACCCACATCGCCTACGTGAGCAGTTGGAGTATACGGAACCGAAAGCAAAAGAGAAGACTCGGATGATAAGAGAGGTTACGACCACACATGGCTCATATCCGCCCAAAGACGGAGAAGATAGCATCGAAGAACAAGACGAGAGTAAAGCGCTATATCGAGGATGGATGGAAGCCTATGACAACAACGCTTTTTCGCCTCTAGCTGAACGGCGACCACATGACGAAAACCGTAACATCAACACGCATGTGGCTGCTCTTAGTGGAAAGGGTGCTTTGCCAGAGCTTCTCGCGAAGGACCCGTTCTTGTCTTCTTCGTTTCGTAGTGCTGGGACCTCGTTTGGAAGGACTGCGAGGCCATCCCCGGATACGGGCTTTAACCAGCTCATGCGTGACAGATCAAGAGACACAGGAGGCCAGTCGCCTCGGGGCAGCATGCTGTATTCTCCAAAGTACAAGGGCCCGGGTGTGCCGCGAGCGGATGTCCTGGCACGCCAAATGGCAATAGAAAGACCAGGCAGTTTGCGGCGGCCGAGTTCGCATCGAAGAGGTGGCTCTGGAGATTCAACGGATCCTGGAAGGTCCATACATTCCACGCCCCGAGACTCACCCGCTGTAAGCAGAGGGAATACTCCGCCTAAACCAAGTGGTCTGCCACCCTTACCAGCACTAAGCAAAACACCAGTAGGGAAAGTAGAGGCTTCAAATCGGCCGGGTGGATGGTTTCTTCGACAAATTAGCTTTGGTGGTCGAGGCACTATGTCAAAACCAACAACTGGTGAAGCTACGATCGACATCACACCAGGAACAGTCAAGCCGGCACGGCTGACTGTTGAGAACAGCCTGAAGGGTGCCATTGCCGAGAAGCTAGCAAGCACTAGGATGACTTCCGTCGAAAAACCATCCCAGCCAATCGATATTAGAAGTACTTCTCGAGCAGGTCTATCTTCTCCGGACACTACTTCCGATCCAGCCGGTCGATCGGTAGAGACAGTGAAGGGGCTGCAAACTGTCAAAGCGTCGATTCCATCACACCCCAGCTCTGTGGCCAAGGACCCCGGGTCAACATTCATCCTGGCAGGCTCAAGAGCTTTGGGCGAGTCCATGATACCGAAGCTGGACCTTCTGTCGTCAAGCGGCGGGGCAATAGAGATACCACGCACACTGTCGCCTACAAGCGCCATCGCCCCGTGGGCTGTTCTAGTCAACCCTTGCAACCCAACGAAGAATACCGTCAACGTTGCCAATCAGTTCCGAAGATGGCAACACGTGTTTCCGAAACGATTGAAAACAGCGTCTGTGAAATGGAAGTCGCTCTGCTCTCCAGCAGCGGTTCCTCTTACGAACGAGTATTTTCCTACACCCGATCAGCTGGGGACAGAGTACAACGAGAGCCCATACAAAATCATTCAGAACGATGACGAGGACATGCTTGAAGCACCCAAGACAAGGGAATCTCTGATCCGGGAACTCATTGCGTTCCGACTATCGCACGGCTTTCAGATCATCGTTGGTTCTTCTGTTGCAGAGTTTGCCGGAGTCCGCGAGCAGGACCTATCTGCCATCTTTCATCCGGACTACATGTCTCACGACGACGATACCGTCTTCATGTGCGTAGGCAACACGATTCATCAATTGGTCTGCCTCGCTGGAGGCGAAGTGGAAGTGAAGCGATATTCACGAAAGCCTACTACCGCTCTGCAGTCATCCGCCGGAATTGACACACCATTCCCTTACAGACCATATATCCGCACCGCATTGGAAGAGAAGTACGAGGCAAGAGACGTCATCCTTCGGCCTCCGAACAGCTTCTACAACTGGAATCTTATCGACAATTTCTTAGCTGGATACCAGGACGAGCTGTCAGATATTCTCCGTTTTTGGAGAGCTCGCTTTGTGCTGATTCCCGTGGAGATACCATCGATGAATCGCAGGGCGATGCCAATGCTTGCCGAGGATTCTGAAGAAGAGGTTCGACTAGAAGGTATTCGGAAGCTGACGCAAGTGTGGCAGAAGTATCGATACATGCCACCTGAAGAGCGACACTTTCAGGCCGCCACAAGCAAGAAGCTCAAGGATCCAAATCCCCTCGCCATCGAATACCACACCCGGGACCCTTCTGCTATCGTAGCTGCAGGCACGAATAATTCACTACTTAACGACACCGAAAGCGAGTTCCAGACATCGCTCTTCTCCGAAACGGAACAGTACCAGACGTCCAACATTGACATCAAGAAGCTCGCAGAGGACTTGCAAGGCGAAAAGGGCATCCCAATGCTCGACCGACGCTGGCATTGGCGTCTTCATTACAACTGCTTCCTCGGCTTCGACCTCACGAGCTGGCTCCTCTCCAACTTCAAGGACGTGGAAACGCGTGACGAAGCAGTCGAGGTGGGCAACCAACTCATGACTAAGGGCCTCTTCATCCACGTCCAGAAGCGCCACGCCTTTCGCGACGGCAACTTTTTCTACCAAATCGCTGTAGAGTATCGCGCGCCACGCCCTGAATCCCGTACTGGCTGGTTCGGCATGCGTAAGAGCGACCGATCTGTTCCTTCTACACCAGCAACAGATGGCCCACGGGCGTCGCCTCTCGCTCCGCGTAGTGGCGGCAGTAGCGCCAAGTCCCGTCCAAGTACCAGTAGTGAGTCTGGCAGTGTGTCCTCGGACCAGGATGGCGAGAAGACACCAACACGCACCGGAACACCCAAGCAGAAAGTCCTCTTGTCGCGTGTCATGCGATACGACGTCGATCCGCGCCGTCGCTCTTACCGCCCTGAGCTCTTTTCTCTTCATTACGACCGTCTACATAACCCGGACAATTGCTACCATATACGTATCGACTGGATGAACGTCACCGCCAAACTCATCGAAGACGCCATCGTCTCTTGGGCCACAGCCGTGGAGAAGTACGGCCTAAAACTCGTCGAAGTCCCCATCGGTGAAGCGTCAAACATCGTAGACTACCATCCCTTCCGCTCACCATACATTGTCAGACTCGCGGTGCAACCGCCTTCCAACCAACCTGAAAGCATGTACGACACCGCACACTTCTCCCCGCAATACAACCCCCGCACGGATAGATTCGCATACCACAAAGCCCTCCTCCGCAAGCTCAACTTTGTCCTAGACACCGAGAGCGCAGATAGTTTCCCTAGCGACGTAGAAGTCACGTATTCCTGGGGTAGTCCGGATTACAAATACACGCAATTCATCCACCGCAGCGGCACGCTCCTTGCACAAATAACTTCGGAAGGAAACTTCCTTCTCCTAGCAAATCGCCTCGCGCACAACCGTGCAAAAGATAGCGGACGATTTAGACCTACAGACCCTTACGACTACAAACGCTCTACGGATCCAACACGTATGCCCACGACCCCCGCTGAACGCGCAAACCCGCTCCGCTCTCCCTTTGCAAGCCCTCTCGCCCGCCCCGTCCAAGACTCAAGCCTCCTCCACACACCACTGCCCGGGGCAACACCCCTCCCCCTCCCTTCTTCCACCACCCCCCAAACCCCCGAGCAAATCAA
>Ga0247733_1000302_pt1 | contig 31402 bp, 29 predicted proteins | sample UWRJL043104R2_FD_180932 | JGI IMG/M metagenome (GOLD analysis project Ga0247733, IMG submission 180932) | Plant litter microbial communities from Arlington Agricultural Research Station in Wisconsin, United States - UWRJ-L043-104R-2 | ecosystem: Environmental > Terrestrial > Plant litter >...
TGTACTACAGGGCCGGGATCTACGGCTTTCTCGGTGGGGAGCAGATTAAGGACAATGGCGATTTGAACAACGGACTCCGCGACCAGAGGGCTTCTTTGGAATGGGTGCAGAAGTACATACGGTATTTTGGTGGCAACCCGGATCGCGTCACACTCATGGGGACCAGTGCCGGCGGAGCATCTGCCGTACTGCAGCTCACAGCGAACGAAGGCGACCACTCCTATTCAGTACCAGGTACAGGAAAGCGACAACTCTTCCACGGTATCATCGCTCAATCGCCCGCTGCGCCGACATTCTTTACCCCCGAGCAGCAACAGAAGTTCTACAACGAAGTGGCTACGGGGCTCAACTGCACCGATCTCTCGATCGAGTGCGTGAGAAACGCTTCCGCAGGAGACCTCTACTATGAGAACTATCCCATGTCGTTCCCCGATCGCAAAACGCCGCCGCGCTGGATGTGGGCACCCAGCCCCGAGCGGAAAGGAGGACTCTGGACCGAGCCGGCCACCAAAGCCATTCTCAATGGCCGCTACGCCAAAGTCCCCACCATCTTCGGGTACACATCGAACGAGGGTACCGACCAAGTCAACAAGGGAACGGACAACGAGGAACAGTTCAAAACATATCTGAAGGACCACTACCCGCTGTTGACGGACGAGGATCTCGACTTCCTCCACAAGCAGTACCCCAACGAAAGGCACTGGCCCGACTCAGGCGCTTACTGGGACGCCGTGTCCAAAGCGCAAGGCGACCTACGCTACGTCTGCCCCACCTACCTCGCCTCCAACGCCATAGCCGAGCACAACCCCACCTCAGTCAAGACGTACCAATACCAATGGGACGTCGTCTGGGACCCCGATCTCGACAACGGCTACGGCACTAAGCACGCCGCATCCGTGGGCCAAGTCATGGCGCGCCCGCCAAACGAGATATCCGACTACTTCATTTCGTTCATCAAGCACTTGGATCCTAACGTGGATCGGCCGAAGGGCATGGTGAAGTGGGAGACGTTGGATATGAAGAAGCACAAGAGGCTGTTCTTTACGAATCGTAAGGTGAGGGATAGGATCACGGTGACGTCGGAGAGTATGGATATGCCACGGGAGGCGAGGTGTAAGGAGGTGAAGAGGTTGATGCCTAGGATGCAGATGTGAGGGCACTTTAGTTCGCGTCATATACCCTTTTAGATGCATATGGATGCAATGTACACGTCTTGTAATATAGGATGGGTTAGATATTTATATTTACGCAGTGCAAGATTACCAGGCTTGTGGATGCTCGCGAGAATACTATCGATACCACGGACTTATATCTCACTCTGCTGCTCTCAGAGGCTCCAGTGGTGTTGTCTGATTTTGCTTGGAAATGCCTGTCCGTGCTCATGCCTGATCCATGGTGTGAAGTCATCACGTGACTGCGAGAATTAGCTCCGCTCCTCAACGTCTTCGTTCAATGATGAAACCTAAGGTTCCGATGTCCGACGCCCGAGGCCGCACGCTGTTTCTGAGCAAACATCCCACCACATCCACCGCACCCATCAGAAAAACATGCGCAATCCGCCGGCGCACACCATCATAGTATTCATCCTCGCCTTTTGACGCTGCTCTGCGCAGCTTCATCCACAGCGGCAGCGCCCGCTGCTAGCTCCGAAACCCCACAGTCCCTCCACTCGACGCGACGCACCAGGCAGCTCTGACCGCCTCGACCCGACGCGCCCGCACCCGCTCTTGACTGCCTCGCCCGCCCGACGCGCGCAAATCCGTCGCCATGTCGGCCGCCGTCGCAACTGCGCGCCCGTCGCAGGCCCTCCGTCAGCGCCGCGAGACTCAACGCCCATCGCTCGCAAGGGCCGCGACCCGGGCCGCCAACAACATGGACAACGGCGCGCCCAAAGAAGACGTCAAGCGCTACGTCTACACGCAAGAGCACATCTTGGCCAAGTTCAAAGGCTGCCCGCCGTCTCTGCGCGTCTACATGCACCAGAACCACTTCCGTCTCAACGACTCGCAAGAGACGCTCTCCTATGCCTCGCCCATGAAGGAGCTGCTCCAGCATCTGCGCTTGAAGACAGTGCCGCACAACATGCTGGAGGAGTTCCATGCATCGCAGATCACCTTCTACGATGAATGCCTCATTGTCGAGGTCCACAACCACAGGACCGATGGTCCGAAAGCCAAAGACGAAACCAGCACGTCCTCCGATGGATCCGGCGCGGCTCCCTTTTCTATTCATAACTACAACAGCTACATCACACCATCTCCGCATGTCCCGTATCCGACTTCGCTGAGTGATGCAAAGTCCAAGCAGTCTGTCGCGCAGAGCAAAGGGCCCGATGCCAAAGAAGAGAAGGATATCGACAAGGAGAACATGCCCGCGCCGGGACAACCCGCCTCCCAGAAACAGCCCAACAAGGTGAAGGTCACGACCGTCGTACTGTTTCCTACCCAACAGTCGCGCCTTGCCGACATGCAAATACTCGCTACGACGCCCATGCCAGACCCCGCTGCGTACCGAAGAAATCAAGCTGCAGGACGGGCTGCAGGCAACCCTCCGACCCCACTGACGGCAATGCCACCGACACCCACGCTTCCCAACGGACGCAGCCCCAAGCGGCAGAAGATGATGCTTGACGACAACAACGTGCATGAATTCGAGGCCGCCATCTACGACGCTCAATGCCCGAAGCTATATCTGGAGCCGACGAAGAGCTTGGAAGAATCAGTTGCTCTGATGCAGGCAATGACACATCCGAACAGCCAGAACCCGCCTCCTGTCCGCAAGACTCGCAAGAGGACTACGGCCGAGTTGGCGGCGGATGAGGCTGACGCCGCAGAAATGCAAAGGTACATGCTCGCGGGTGATGAGTATCAGGCAAACCAGACGGGCGCCGCATCTGGGGGTGATGACGGCCAGCATGCGGCACGATCGGGTGCCAATCAAAACACATTTGCGCGCTTCAAGACGTTAGCAACCATTAAGATGAACCACGAACAGGAAGAGCGCAGGAAGAAGGAGGAAGAGGCTCGCCAGGCTCAGCTGAAGAGGCAGGCCCAGATGGAGGCTGAGTCTCAGAAGCGGCGTGATATGGAGACTAATCGCCTGGCAGAGCAGAATGCAGCTTCCATGCAGCAACAGAAAGAGCAAATGATGCGTCAACAACATCAACAACAACAACAACAGCAATTAGCACTCCAACAGGCCTCTCAAGCCCAGCAGATGGCCAATGCCATGGCCGCCCAAGCGTCGCAAACACCTCTATCAGCAACCCAGCCCCAGTTCTCGTCCCCAGTTGTTCGGCAGCAAACGCCCATGACAGCAAGCGCAGGCTCTCCGCTCCTTTCGGTACAAGCCTCGCATACCATGGGCGGCACACCAATGATTGCCACGTCGTCGAATCACAATGCTGGTAGCCCCGCCAGACCTCCTTCCGCAGTTTCCCATCACGCGAACGCCATGGCACGCAGCGCGAGCCAGCAGCAGAATCCTATGAGCCGCACAGGAACGCCAGGAATGGTTCAAGGCACTCCTGTCATGAATTCTGCGATGCCCGCGCGAAACATCTCCTCTACGCCAACACCGCGCATCAACCATGGCAGCCCACCTATGCAGTTGCAAGGTTCCACGCCAATCATGATGCACACTCCTCAACCAGGCCAGAACATGACTCCCGAGCAGGTACAAATGGCGCAACAACAAAATCACCTCAACCAGCTTCGAATGCAACAGATACGACAACAGCAACAACAGAACAACATGTCACCCGGACACCAACAACAGATGCAACAAACCGCCTTGCAAAGAGCCCAAATGCAAATCCAGTCCAACGGCATACCAGCTGGCCAGAATCCTCAGGCTTATAGGCAAGCGCTTGCTACGCGCTTCTACCAGATGGAGCAACAACGGCAGCAACAGCAGGCACAGCAGGCACAGCAGCAAGTCCAGCAGCAGGCCCAACAGCAGAATCAACAGGGCCAGATGAGCAGCATGTCACCCCAAGGTGTACCACACGCCACCCCGCAAGCCGGAGGTTCCCTAAACATTGCTAACATGAATCTGGCACAACTCAGGGCTCAACATTTGCAACGCAAACAGGCGCTAATCGCGCAGTTTGGCGGCGTCAACAACGTTCCGCATCAACACGCCCTCCAGATGCGCCAGCTGGAACACGCAATCACCTCGCGTGAACAAGCGCAGCAGGCCCAACAACTTCAACAGCAACAGCAACAGCAACAATTGCAACAAAACAACCAATTACACATGAACCCAGGCATGCCGAACCAAATGACTCTTCAAGCCGGCCAGAACCCGCAAAATTCGGCACAAATGCAGCAATACCAGCAAATGCTTCAGCAACAGCGCGCCCAGCAACAACGCCAGCAACAAATCCTCGCTATGCGGCAGCAGCAGGCTATGCAGCAGCAGGGCGGCGGTCAGCAACAAATCAACGCCGCTGCTCTCGGAATGAACAACATGGGCGCGCAGGGCATGCAGGGTATGAATTTGCAACAGATGCAGGGAATGCAGGGAATGCAGGGGATGAACATGCAACAGATGCAACAGATGCAAGGCATGCAGGGCATGCAGGGTGTGAACATGATGGCGAATATGCCACAGGGCTTAAACGCGACGCAGATGCAGCAGTTTGCCATGATGAGGCAGGCTCAGCAGAGGGCAGCGCAGTTGGCGGCTACTCAGCAGCAGCAGGGGCAGGGTGGGGGAGATGGGGGGATCAATTGGAGTGGAGTGTAAGTTCCGCGAGTCGTGTTTGCTGTTTGCTTTCCTATTCCTACTTTTTGTTCCTACTCTTTTTATCCTGTCTATTCTCTTTCGCTATCTGAGATATATACGGGTGGAGCTCGCCTAGGTATATTGGTAATAGATAGGAGTTGGCACTGGGTGTTTTCCTTGGGATAAGAGATACCCCCTTTGCAATGGGATAGCATAGCGCGGCATGGCATGGCATGGCATGGGGACAAAGGTGGGAGGGCTAAAAGGAGAACGGTTTGGGTGGTTGCTGTGCTTTCATCATCGTCATCAGCATCATCATGACATTATTATATCGGTATCAACGAATCCCTATCAACTCAAGTTCAATCAAGTCAATTCCCTCTGATCCGAGACAACTCACTCCGAAAGTCGGGGGTCAAATTCGCACTCTGCAAGGCGTAATAAGAGGGGTGTCGCCGAGTATCGCATCACATCATATTGTCCTCCTGGTCTGGCTTTTGCAATGCGTTTTGTACCCTCAAGGCGAGTAACATAGTCATTCGCACGAGCCTCATCTACATCTCATTGGAGTAGGTGTAGACTTCCCATCCCGAGGTCGGGATCCAAAGCCGACTGGCATAGTAGACTGCACAATTAATGCAGAGGGGTTTCAGCATGTAATATCTCGTATCAGGGCACATCAAATTCTCAAAAATGCGGCGTGTTTTGTGCCTATAGCTTGGGTATCAAGCTTTCTGACGTTCATTCTGATATCGACACATATGACATATAGTCCCTATTACCCACATCGCTAACAAAGAAAAGCCCAAATGATCGTGTGGATGTAAAGAAGCCTACTCATCGACCTCCGGATATCCATCCAGCTCTCAACTGTACCTGTCGAAATTTTTCGCGTGCGCCCCGGACCGGACGGGCAGGAGACCTATTTCTTGCTGACGGCTTTGGCCAGGTCGGCGAGGGCTTCGCGGCGCTTGAACTTGGCGTCTTCGATTACTCCTGCGGGTTTTGTTAGTATTGGTTTTAAGGAACGACGATTTTCCCTGCTGGGATGCAAAGTCGCGGCCTGCAATTCTCATCTAGAGGGCATTCAGTGCGCAATGCCTCAAGACATTGGCTGGCCGTTTTTGCCAAACGGGACGCAATTTTGTAATCCCAGTCTTAGGGTTAAGGTATGAAAGCTTACCCGCATCAGCATCGCTGGAGAAGTTGCCCGTCCATGTAATGAACGTGTGGCCTTCGTGCTGGCCTGAGGTGACGGGGTAGACACGGATGGTGCTGACGACGGAGGTGTAGCTCAGCGCGGGGGTGGACGAGATGACCGAGTAGGTGATGAAGTGGTCGATGCTCTGTCATGCTGTTAGCCCGCATCCAAATTCCTCTTACTCTCGAACATTGCCCACTCCCCATCTCTTTTTATCCCTTCTTCGAAATTCTCTGACAGGGCGGTACTCACCGAATGCTCCTCCTGCTTCACCTCCAATGTAGTCCCATCCTTGAACGTCCACTTGGTAACATCCGTCTCGGCAGATGCACCCTTGACCTCCTCGCTCTTCTCCAGCTTGCTCCAGAAAGAGGAGAATTCGGGGAGCTTGACGAGGTGCCAGACGGCGCTGAATGGGGCTTCGATGACGGCGGATTCGCTGACGAAGGTGGAGGTTGGGATGGGGGCCATTTTGGTGGTGGTGGGGTAGTTGATTAGTGAATTTGAGTGGAATTGGGGTGTGTGGTGGTTGGTTGGGGATGGGTGTTGTGGATGTAGTAGTGCAGGTGGGATGTTTGCTTGGTGGGGTGATTTGGTGGACGACGGCTTTGTGGCGTCATAGTACGGCGTTTGCGTACAGGGATGGCAAAGACCCCGCGCCCCGCAGTTGAGCTTGCCTCTTGGGGCATGTCAACATACAATCCCACTTCACATTGCTCCGTTTGCTGAAGGCCGTGTTGTGTTCATCGTAAATTTGCTCTTCATCAGGTCGCTCCCAACGTAGCTCTTAACTCCTCGACCCTAGTTTGTGCCGTAGTTGTCCTGAGTTGCGACGCTACCTCATCCTCCAAGTCTGTGCCAGAGTCACCAGTATGCAAGTTACCTTACAGTTTTTCCATTATCAAGCCAATCGAATATTTGCTGTCAGAGGCACAACCAAGCTTGACGATTACTCTCTGACCGATGTCTTTCGCGGAAAGCGTTGGCTCAGGACAGGAAGAGGCGATGATCCAGTAGTGGCCATGACCTGTCCCCCAGCGATGCATAACCTCAACACACATGAAGCAGATGACTCTTATCTTCATCAAGGCATACGAGTCCATCGGCCAGCTAAACCCTATCGCATGCACATTCAACAAATCTATCATCGAATCACACAACCAATCGCACCACAAGCGCGCCACACTCGCCACATCGGCACCTTCAACCCCCGACTCTAACCTGTTTCATACCACATCAGGCCGCGCAACCACCTTTGCCTATTCGACCTGGCCAGACACGCGCCTGGTCTACGCAACCCTAACTCCCTACCCCTCACTCGTCTTCGAGAAGCTTCTTGTAGCTATGACGCGGCAGGATCATTGGCTAATTTGATCGCAAATGATGGGTTGAATGGAGGCGTTGGAGGCGTTTCGCCGTAGACGTAGTGTGTGGCGATAGCGAGTAGGTGTACGTGTGCTTGCACGTGAGGCTTGATGCCTGGAGGTTTTGCATGTGTATAAGAGGCAGAGAGGGTCGGTGAGACGTCTCTTCTCTTCTTCTCTTCTCTATCACATCATCAATTCATCAATCATGCCTTCAGTCACATACATGAATCGATCCGCACCCTTTTGGGACTTCGTCGCTAGCCTCGAGCAAGAGGGCACGAATCATCCTTTCTTTTCGCAATGGGCTCCGGACCAAAACCAGAACCAAAACGATAGTGCTGGCGAGGCCCAGGCCGACGACGCCCAGCGCGGCGAGCATGCTCCTCCGCCGCCGCCGCCCTTCGGTCCTTGGGGCTGGGGATTCCCCGGATTTGGAGGTGGACGGGATATCCCTCATCGTGGACCGCCTCCCCCGGCTGGCTCGACGCCACATGAAGAGCACAACGGCGAGAAGGACACAGACAACGAGAAGGACGAAGACAAGGCTGGCGACGATAACGGTGAAGGCCCGTCCGGAAGCGGCTCAGACACTGAAGGTTGCCGTCGTGGCAACGGACGTCATGGACGCTGCGGTGCTCGACGCGGTCGTCACGGCTGGGGTCATGGACGAGGTTTCGGGCCCGGTCCTCATCAAGGCCCATCTCATCACCACGGTGGACCACCTCACCACGGTGGACCACCTCACCACGGCCATCGTGGACGCCGCGGTGGCTGGGGCCCCTGGGCTCACGGTGGCCCCTTCGGTCTCGGCGGTGGCCCCTTCGGTCTCGGCGGTGGCCCCTTCAACCCCCTAAACTTCGCCGCCAACCTCTTCGATGCCGACCCCAATACATCCTCCCGCACCACCAAAGACAACGAAGACTTCACACCCGATGCCGACATCTTCAGCACGCCCTCCGCCTACGTGATCCACATCTCACTTCCCGGCGCCAAAAAGGAAGACGTCGGCGTGAACTGGGATGCAGAGAAATCCGAGCTTTCAATTGCTGGCGTCGTATACCGCCCTGGCGACGAGGAATTTCTGAAGACGCTGGAGATGGGAGAGAGGAAAGTGGGGCCGTTTGAGAGGAAGGTGAGGTTGGGCACGCGGGCGAGTCCGGCTGTGGTGGACGTAGAGGGGATTACAGCGAAGCTTGAGGATGGGGTGTTGAGGGTTGAGGTACCAAAGCTGGAGGAGGGTTTTGTGGAGGTTAGGAAGGTGGATGTTGAGTAGGCGGACCTTTGTTTCGACGGCCGTGTTTAAGTGGGAAGTCACTGGCACGTTTGCTTGGGAAGCAGTTTCTAGATGTTGTTGGAGTTTTGACTTACACTGCTGCATATAAATCAGATAAAACAATTAAAAAGGAGAGTTTGGCAGAAATGAGGATTTGACATGCAAATTCCTTTGTGATACTACGAAATCCGGCTGTTCCACGCGTGCGACGATTAAAGCAAATGTGGCCATTCACGAATCCCAACCCCAACCAATACCTCCTCGCAAACCCTTAGCCCTTTAAGTCCTCATACGCCACATAAATCTGTCCACCACAGTCTCGTCAGCACTAATCTACAAATCCACCAAACGTCGACGCTATAATCATTGGAAGCCATCAGAGAGAAGATTAAACATCGCCACCGCCTCCCACAGCCCCCACCCTCATCCCCTGCCACAGCTCAAATCTCCACCAAGTCACCCAGGCCTTGCAGCACAAGGGCCGACTAGGCGCCAAAAGACGCCATGGTCATCGACTTAGCTGGAACTCCGCTTGGGTGGAGCTTGGACTTTGGAGCTGGTGGTATAGGGTTGGTAGGTGGGCGGGGTGGCTCGGGCTAAGGATGATTTTTGTAATCATTGGCTGGGAGAGGGAGGAAGGGGGAGAGGGATGAGAGAGACGTACCTGGGAGGAAGGGAGGAGGTTGGAAGGGAAAAGATGGTCGGGATTGGAGATGGGTGAGAGGAGTGAAGAGGAAAGTCTTTGAAGGTTAAGGACGTGGAAGGTGCACGGGCGTGTTACGCGCTAGCCATTTGCAGCCTTAGCGCGACACGTCCCCATGTGACGTCGACCCTCACCTGGGCACCTACATAGAAACGGCTCACGAACGATGCCATCTGAACAGTTTGTTATATGAGTCAATATTCGCTAACGTTACCTGCATGTGCGGAGCCGCCCATTATATCACACCTGTAACAGCAGCAGATTTCAAAATGGTACTTGTCTAAAGTCTGTTTAACAAAGTCAGCAAAGCTTATCCAGAAAGGTCTCTGTACCGAGCGTATAGATTAGGAGCCGTGATGCCTCACAATGTAAGACGCAATTCATATGTTTGACTTACCTGCGCAAGTTCACGCTACTCATCCCGGTGCCAATTTCTTCTACCGAAGACTCGGATCAAGATTGAGCGTTCCACAGGTACCGGTACCATTTCGAGGGCCATGTTCAGTTGCCTGGTTCAGTACCATTCCTTTCGTGGCCGCATCGTGACCCGCAAGTCCCATTTGGCTAGCGTAGAACATACCAAATTCGTCTTCGGCACCGAGCTCCAACATGTCATTGTCGAGACCGGAGGTGTTCAAGTCGCCAAATTGCGGATCCGGATAACTAACGCCGTCCTGACCGCCAAATGAAGGCTGACCTCCAGTGCCATTGCTGTTGTGTCCGTTCTGCAGTGCTTGATCAGGAAGACCGTGCCGCGCAGCCTCTGCCTGAGCACCTCCGCGCCCCGCCATGATATAGCGAGAGTACACCAGCTCCGCCCGATAGGTACACTCCTTGCACAAAATGGCGTCGCCTTGCTTGACATTGTAAGGGAAGCTACGGCCACGGCACGGCGGCATATCCTTGCAATTGGCGGCACAAGGGCGCACCGGCGAACACCATACCTCGTGGCCGCAGGTCAGATAGTGCGTGTACTTGTAATCGAGTTCTTTGTGCTGCGGATTGTAGATCATCTTGGCGAGAAAGTATTCAAACAAGTTGGCGTCGTAGTCGGTGAAATGCTCGATGACAGGGCGAGTGAGACTCAAGCCGCGGCGAAGTTCATGGTCCGGGCCCTTTGCGAGGTTGTAGCTAGCGAATGGCATGCCATGGCACATCTCGCAGAACAGTTTGTCGTGGCCTTGGGTGACGCTCAGGGGAGGCTTGATGGCATTGTGAGGACGCGCCGCAGAGGTGGTGAGGGACTGGAAAAGAGACTTGTCGGGTGCCAGGTCAATTGACTCCTCCTGCTGCTGGGAGAGTTTCTGGGTCATCCATGTCGTGACATGCAGACAGTTGATGCCGCACCGGGTGTCATCGCCGTCGGCGGCCACGATGTGGCCACAGTCGAGAAGGTGGAAGGGCACCGACTTGCCAGCTGTGTCGACAGCACACGGTTCGACTCGCGTGGGGAGATACTCATGGAATGGGTAGCCGACGGGCTTCTGAGCGGGCTCTGGCTGTGGCGTAGGACCGCCGGTGGGAGGGTTCGAAGCCATATCGGGACTAGTCGAGTGGAGGTAAAGGCGGTGCTGATTACTCTTGAATCGTGTAGTGAGTTCGGGAATAGACAAACTATATACGCAAGCGCGACGCACGCAGTGACAAGGTGAAAGGTCACTCTCGGCAAGTCTCTCACGCGAGCGCTATCTTATGACCACACAGGCGCTCGTCGTATTCGTTCCTCGGGCGCGTTGGTTCCAACTGGCCCGGCTTGACCAGAAGGGCAGGCGCGGGGGATGTCCAAGGCAAGTGCTCGGGAACGCAGGTGTATTTCGAATGATCCTCGGCCTTCACCAACTACTACCGCTACCATCGTCACCACTCATATCGTCAAAACACCTCCATCGTTAAGGCTATCACTTCCAACATTCTTCAAGACGACATTCGTTATCATATTCTCTGATTCCGCCCATCGAGCTGCCTGATAGCCATGGATCCGTTCGTAAGCTTTGATCGTCGTAAGTCGTCTCTGGCCATGAAACCTGCGTCGGGAGACAGCACTCTGATCTTTCTCTTTCCACAGTCCTACAGGACGGCTTGCGAGAGCTCTCGGTCGACGATCCAGATCCGACAGAAGAGTGTGCGATATGTCTCGACGGGCTAGGGCGATGTGGCTGCGGACTGGAGACCGTCGTGCTGGTACCATGCTGCAAGAAGAGCTTCCACCGGGGCTGTCTCTCTCAATGGCTGGTCGAAAGCGGGTCGCGCTTCTGCCCTTTGTGTAAATGCCAGCTCATACAGAATACCACTACGAACGCTGCGCACTGGAGACGGGAGACCCAGGATGCGTTGAACAGCATACCTGACACGACGTTCACGATAAGGTTTGTGTCTTGCCTTCCTCACTATGCTCGCACTCACACATTATAGAGAACCCCCGCAAACGCGAGACACCTTCGTCGAGCGAGCGATTCGAACACTTAACCGCACCCAAGCTTTGCCGGCGTTTTTGGAGCCAGATCTAACCACCGGGGAATACACGTCGGTAGAAGATCGTTACCGGTCGGAGGTTGATATGCAGGCGCGCAACCTGTTCCCTGCATGGGATGAGGACATGCTCCACGCGCATGTCGAAAGGCAGTAGGACCGCCGAACGGTGCGTACTTCCTGGGTGCGAACTGCGTCGTATTTTCAAGCTGACGCAGCCCCTCGTTGGAGACACTGCTCTCTGAGACACTTTTGGATGATCTTCACTGACCTTGTACCTGGTTGTTTAGCAATTCATGCGAGACTTGATGCTGCTGGAAGAGCTTCAGCTTGCGTGGGCGGAGTGGCCGTCATCGGTTGTCATCGAGGACATCGACCACGAAGTTCTGCGAGAATACGGTGTTCTTCTGGAATGTCTCGCACCTACGAGGACCCAGCCCAGTTTCCGATGGGAGCCTGTCGACTTCAGCTTCCCGGAATTAGAGAGAGAAGCCCGGATGTTCTCTCTGATGACAGGAGAGGAAGAGCGTCTGTACCGCGAATCCGACTTGCGCCTGACCGCCAACATAGTTTTTGAGGGCGACCGGGCTCAGGGGCTTGAGCGTATGATACGAGACCGGAGGCTTGCTTTCATGCTCGGTCAAGGAACTTACTTCCTGTACAGCGACGAGATCGTGGAGGGAAGGTTAGAGGGGCGACGGACTCCTATACCCGTAGGGCACGAGCAAAGCCGTATGCCTTCGGGATCGGTTGTGCAGTCGTCAAGGGAACCGAGCCACGATCACACCAGGAGGTCATTCTCCCAGCCCCTCCAGCATGTTGCCGCATATCCTCAGCCTTCACATCCAGCCCCCAGAGCTAGCTCGTTAGGCAGCACCCTATTGCGGTCTCGCGGTGCTCATATGCACGGTGTGCTTGACTTGCCGAGGGTTGAGTTCGAATGCCCCGCGAGGCCACTGCCACTGAGCAGCGGGATCTTGTTTGGGACGCAAAGGCACAACTCGACCACGCCAGTCAGAAGGGAGAATAGGCAAGTGAGTAACCATCGACACCCTGACCGCGTTGGTGGCGTTGGAAATGGAGAAGATATCAACGGGGTAGGGATGTGGACGGAGGCATATTCAACATAGCGTAGCACCATCGTCAGTGAACCTTACATGTTTGTCTGACAGACCCATGGTATCTGCATTATGTTCCGAGCAATGCCGCACATTTCGATAAAAGTGTTGCTCTCAAGTATCAATGATGGGTCACTTTGCCGACGTTATAGGTTGACTAAGCGTGCAAACACGGCAAACAGCAGGGATCATTACGGAACGCGGCGAAGCGCTCGTTGTTTGATAGGGCTCAGCTAGCCTTCACCGTGCAGCGCGCCTTTCTTGCATTGCTCCTCTTTCTGGATTGCGCCTGCATGTCGATGGAGAGACGACAGCAGCTGGCTTTGGAAGAAGGAACTGCAGCGGGGCGGTGCCCACATTGAACCCCAGGTACGTGCCAGACCGACCCCCCAAGCTGCTCGAGTGCTCCGCTCCACCTTTCCCGCTATCACGACGGCCCGCCCGCCATGTCGTCGCTCGGCCGTCTGGGAGAGTCGCGCACTGCGACGACGCGCGTGGACTCGACGTCTGACATGCCGGCAGCATCGTATCGCCGGAGCCAGATTCGCATCGAGCCAAGCACGCAGTCTGCGAAGAACAAAGCAGAACTCCCGCTCCCGCACCCGTCGCCGTCGCCGTCGCGCCCCTCCCGCACGCCCTCACGCCGCTATACACATGCGAGGACCGTTGCCGGCGCAGAGCCCTCCACCATCGACTCCTTCGCCCGTCCTGGACCCAGCAGCCGAGGTGCGCCGCGGTGAGACGACCCCCCAGAAGCCGGCGAAGCACTCCCGACGCCCCAAATCGCACCGCCCGAACAAATGGAGTAGAGGCGGCGCGGGGTCGTCGGATGAAACAGGCTCGGACCGTAAGCCGCACGCGTCTGGAAGCAGCCCGCCGCAGAGCACTCGCGCCGTGCACAAGCAGACGTCGCACACGCACATAGCCGCCAACAACGCCGCCGCGCACCAGGGACGATTGATGGCCGCAGCCTTTGGTGCTCCCTCGGGCGATTCGCGGCGGGGAGTGGCTTCTCCTCGGCCAAAAGGTCGCGGTACGGCTCGCAATTGATATGGTCCCATGCATGCATTCTGACACGCTCTTCAGAAGCTAAGAACACCTTCTGCCGCAATGTCACCATCTACGGACACTGCAGGTACGAGAACAGTAAGTGATCCGCCCCATTTGAGGACTGCGTCGTGACCTGGCTAGCTTGCCCATATATCCACGACACCACCAAGTTGAACCAGAACGAAAACATGAAGAAGAGGTTCAATGTAGACTCGCCATCGTTCACACCCCTCCAAGCCAGCACCAACGGATCTTTGACTCCCTCGTCGCGCGGCGCTGCCATTTCGCCTAAAGCTGCCAATGCCGCCATCTTTACCCCAAAGTCACAGCGCTCCAGTGAGTTGACGGCCGCACTGCTCCTGCCTCTTGACCGCTGACTTCCTCAGCCGCAAGCACACCCAACTTGCACACGAAAGAGCCCGTTGTGGAATGGCATCCACAGGAGTTCCAAGAGTTTGTCCCGCAAACATACGACAGTCAGATGGTAAGTTGCTCTGATCCTGTCTTCGCAGCTTGAGCGTTTCCTATCCACTTGTGAAGAAAGCTCATATGGCCATAAGGTCGATTCGAATGCGCAAGCACAGGCGATGGGCTTCGATCCTTTTGCGTCTTCCTCGATCGCAGGCTCCGGTCACCAAGCACCGACCATCAACCCCTATGCCCAGGATCCGTCCCTTTCTAGCGCCTCGTACTACCAGAACGCCGCTGGCTTTCAGTCGTCACCTGCATATCACTTGTACTGGCCCGTGGGTCCGCAGCCTACAGGACTATTGGCCTACCAGCGCACAGCGCACGACTTCTTCATCCCAGACGCTTTACGCGAAGATCTGCAGAAGAAGGCAGAGGCCGCGCGCCAGGTCGTCCCAAACTCCTCCATCCCGCCCGTCGAGCAGTTCCACTCCCTCTTCTGTTTGGATACCTCCGCTCAGAAGAACCCGTCTCTCTTCGGATACTCAAGCTGGGTGTACAAAGCAGTTTCCGGTAAGGACGGGAATACATATGCACTACGCCGGCTAGAGAACTTCCGATTGACGAACGAGACTGCAATTCGGTCGGCACAGGCCTGGAAACGGATACTGAACGGCAGCGTCATCACGATCCACGAAGCGTTCACCACCAGAGCCTTTGGAGACAGCTCGCTCATCATCGTTACCGACTACCACCCCAACTCCAAGACTCTCGCTGAAGAGCACTTCAAGCAGGTGCCAATGCAGCGATTCCATGGCCGGCAAGCTGCGACATCCCACGTCCCTGAGCAGACGCTCTGGGGCTACATTGTGCAAATTGCATCTGCGCTGAAGGCGATCCATGGGTCTGGCCTCGCAGCACGGCTCATCACCCCTTCGAAGATCCTGCTCACATCGAAAAATCGCATACGGATCAACGCATGCAGCATCTTAGACATTGTGCAGCACGAGAACACGCGTTCGCTTTCTGAGCTGCAAGCGGATGATTTTCTCCAGCTTGGCCGACTCATCCTCTGTATCGCAAACAACAACCCCACGGCACATCAAAGTATGCAAAAGTCCATGGACTACATCACACGGAGCTACACAGCACGATTAAAGGAGTGTTTGCAATGGCTACTTAACCCCCAGCCTACCCCGACAACACCGACAACACCCACCACCGCCGTACACGTGCAAAAAGATATTGACACGTTCCTGGGTGGCATTGCAGATCAAATGGCAACAGTGTTTGACAGCGAGTTACATGCCCAGGACACACTCACCAACACACTCGCTCGCGAACTCGAATCTTCCCGTCTTGTTCGCCTCCTTGTCAAACTCAACTTCATTAACGAACGCCCGGAACTCGATGCGTCTCAGCATGTACCCGGCAGCACCGGCCCTCCCCCATCAGCTATGTGGGCAGAAACCGGCGAAAGATATTATCTCAAGCTCTTTCGCGACTACGTATTTCACCAAGTCGACGCGAACGGGCATCCGGTTACGAATCTCGCGCATGTACTCGATTGCCTCAACAAGCTGGATGCGGGGTCTGAAGAGAAGATTGCGCTCGTTAGTAGAGACGAGCAGAATGTGCTTGTCGTCAGTTACAGGGAATTGAAAAGAGGGGTGGAGAGTAGCTTTCAGGACTTGATTCGAGCTGGACGGGGTACGGGGAAATAGGCTTTCCTAGACTCGAGTCCGCTCAGTATGCGGGGATCGGGGTGAGGAGAGGAGGGTGGTATAGGAAGAGAGAGGATTGAAACACAGTTGGTTATGTTGTTTGGGTCTATATAGGAAGACATGATCATTGATAGTAGGTAGTACGTAGTAAGTAGACTCGCATACGGTCGTATATGATAACATTCAGTCTTTATGTTTTAATGGGCCAAGCTTAAGGCTTCAATGTTCTTGTGTCCATACCTTGTTTCAGCGGCATACGTATGCTTGCGATCACCATGTTATCTGTCTTCAATCCCTCCTACTGGCTACGGAGACACAAGTCAAGAGCATAGTGAGCCGTAGCACACGCATTATGGCCACCATTTCTATCCACAGTCCTTACTCCCGACGTTTGGTGTCGCATTTCTGCTCAGACTCCTGGGTGCAGGCATCATGGCGGTCGTGTTGGACTTGTTGTACGGCTTCGGCCGTGGCGAGGCGTATGGGAAGGGTGTGGAGCCCTTGGATCAAGCTTTGTTGTGAGGATGACAGGGTGTGAAATTCTTGGATCGAGGTCTGTTGTTGGGTTTCAAGAGTGTTGAGGCGGGTGTCGTCTGAGTAGACGTGGTGTTGGTGTTTGTAAATTCCGAGAGTGAGGAGGGTGGTGAAGGTGGGTGGGTTTGAGCAGTTGGGGATTTAGGTCTTCGCGGTTATCGGATGCTGTGTTGGCTGCGGTTGAGGTTGAAGTTGAAGATGAAGATGAGGTTTACATGAGAAGTCGCACTGTGCAACGCTTATCCAAAGAGGTGTAAGGGAGCCATGTCTTAGACGCGACTGGGTTCTGACTCGCGATCGCGACGCACGCTGTACTTCTAGACCGGGAGAATATGCATATCTGAGAGCTCCAAGGTTGGGAGGTTGAGCAGTGCTCATTCTTGATTGGTTCTCCAGAACTAGAATGAGTTCGCTGCTCGAAACTTCACTTACCCTCAATCACACCTCACCTACTTTCTTTCAAGGAATCCCATCGAGATTCGCATGGCAACATCATGGTTTAGTTTGACCTTCGGATGTGGCTGAGTGACCGAATATCCTCTAAATCCACGTGCACGTGTGAAGATTTTGCTTTACGCCCCTTTGCTTACTAGCTTACTTACTGCTTTCACTAGCCTTGATCATCTCGCTCGTGATGGACTTGAAATCCCTCCCCCCTCCTTGGCGTAGTATCGCGCCACTGAAGGCCCACGTTGGGGACGTGCCAGCCTTTCGCGCTACTATGCTAAGTCGTGGGTAGAGACTGTATACGCTCACTCTCCCAATCTGTCCCCTGTTCGTGGCAGGGCTGGCATCGATTAGCGTGCCGTCATTTATCGGGATGTGAACCATGGGCGCCGGATCTCGTTACCCGACTAGTTTCGGGTCGGGATGGTCCAATTCGGCTTTGCCCACGTGCCCTTTCGGTTCCTTCGGGCAGCGGTGTGAGCAAAGTTCGGTTTGATCCCGTTAGCGGTTCGGCTTGATGGCGCAGTGTGAACAAGTCATGCCCCGGTCCCTTGCCCGTAAGATAGAAGTTGGATCTGCCCTAACGCAAGGTTCACCGCACTATTGGGTGAAGGCACTATTGAAAAGTGCGTGCGCTTTGTGCGTTGAAGTTCCGCGTCCCTTGTCCCTCGTTATTTTTCTTTGTCGTATATCCATGCCAACTCCGGCGCTGTTCTCAACTGCATAGACTTTCTTTGTTCGACGTATAGAGTAAGCTCCATCTATTTGACCCGAGTATCGACCTACTTTTACGATCAGCAAAGGCAATGTCGCGCAAAAAGGAGGATAGAAAATCGACGCCTCTGCCGGCACATGGAGACGCTAGGCCCGAATCGGCCGTTCTGCACCGCTCACTTACTTCGTTGCCACACAACGTCGTTGCAGCTTCCGGGTCTTACCTCACCCTCGACAATGGACGCCAAATACTCGATTCCTGCGGTGGTGCTGCCGTGGCTATCATTGGCCATGGTAACGACGAAGTCACAGAAGCGGCGGTCGCGCAGATGAACAAAGTAAGCTATGTTCACACCATGCAATATGGCACCAACGCCGCGGAGGAACTCGCCCAGTGCATTCTCGAACCGCACCCTTCCTCGCCCAACTTCAATCATGGGCTGGTGAAGGCGTATTTTGTGGGCAGCGGGAGCGAAGCCAATGACGCTGCTCTCAAGTGCATGAAGCAGTATTGGTTCGAAAAGGGGGAGCCGCAGCGAAAGGTCTATATTGCGAGGCAACAGGCTTACCATGGTGGAACGATCGGAGCCATGTCAATGTCAGGCATGCCGGCGAGAAAGGTGCCATATGATGGTATTATGATGCCGAATGTTGCGTTTGTGGGCGCGGCGGATGCGTTTCATCAGAAAGAAGAGTATGAGACTGAGGCAGACTTTGTGGCCAGGCTCGTGAAGGAGATCGAAGAGGTGTTCGAGAGAATTGGTGCGAAGAACATCATCTCCTTCAGGTATATTGACTCGGTATTTTGGCGATATCGTCTCTAACCCTCCCAGTGGCGAACCCGTGAGCGGAGCAGCACTAGGCGCCATGCCAGCACCCAAAGGGTACTGGTCCGCTATCCGCGCTCTATGCTCCAAATACGGTATCCTGCTCCACCTCGACGAAGTCATGTGCGGTATGGGTCGTACTGGGACCTACTTCGCCTTCGAGCAAGAAGGCATCAAGCCGGACATCGTGACTATTGGCAAAGGACTCGGCGGCGGCTACGCTCCCACCTCCGCCATGCTAGTCAATGACAAGATACTTGACGTCCTTCGGAAAGGGACTTCAAGTTTCAATCACGGTCATACATATCAGGCGCATCCGGTGAGCTGCGCTGTTGCGCTGAAGGTTCAGCAGATTGTCAAAAGAGACGGGTTGGTAGAGCGGTGCGCGGAGAAGGGCGAGAAGTTGAACAAGTTGTTGCAGGATGCCTTCGTTGGTGCCGAGTACGTGGCGGAGATCCGGGGTCGTGGACTCTTTCGATGTGTGGAGTTCATGCTGGATCCGAGGACCAAGACTCCCTTTACCAAGGACACTGCATTCGGAACCAAGGTACAAACCGCAACATTTGATTTGGGCGTTGCGATCTATCCCGGTGCTGGTACTATCGACGGCGTGATAGGAGATCATGTGTTGGTTGCGCCGCCGTATACCGTGTCGGATGAGGAACTGGAAATTACCGTGCTAGCAATGAAGAAGGCGTATGAGAAAACAGTTGCGGAACTGTATAGATCCAAGCTCTGAAGACTTCTGGATTATAGTCGGTCGGGTTAGAAAGGTAGGGGGGTCTCTGTCTAGGACTGTACAGGATCGGCGAAAGGGGCAGTAGTCATCATTTTGTGTCCACAAGCTGGCGTTTATATTGCGAGCTTGGAAGAGTTAGACGGGGGTGTATTGGAAAAATAGCGTACAGGTGGATTCTTCCGAATCATAGAGTGCTCGAATTAGCCACTGTTCGCAATTCCAATGATGGCTGGCTCTGCGCTTCGTGTTCATTAGTAAGTTATCGCTTCGTAATTTCGGGTCACGAACTGCGTCGCAGGGTGCAAATGTGCTCATCTGTGCCTCGAGACAATGGATACGAGACCTCTCTGAGGGGAGAGGGGGCTTCGCCGACTGCGTGCCTCGACTTGCAGCTTCGGTTCACGCCGCTTCCATGCAAATGTGTCCTGGAATTGCGGTGTTGGTGTCCCACGAGCCCATTTTCCAGAGCTCAAACTGTGAAACAAATTAGATCCGGAGCAGCCCTAACGCCTAGATATGGATGAAGTTGGGCGAGAAGGATAATCCCTGACAGCTCCCGGTCGATGTGCCACATGCGCTATACCCAATCAGGCGATCGCATCTGCTGGAACAGGAAGGATAGCCGGATCCGTGAACTGCTCTCGTCTGATCTGAATCTTGAATATGGGAAATTGAAGTCGTTTGCCGCTCCTTCTTTGGTTTTATCTAAGATTTTTTTTTACATCTCGGGTCACAACTTTTGATAGACGTCATCGTCTGGAGTACAAAGCGGGGTACTCCCGCCACCCACCCCAGACGCACATTGCATTTGACAAATCCTTACATTTCGTTTATGAGTAATCACCCTGCATCCACCCAACACAACTCTACAACAATAGATATCTGCTTCCACTTCACTAGCTCTTCCCTCCATCTCTACCAGTAGTCGACCAACACATCTTCTCATCAGCCCAATCAACATGGCCACCCAATCATTCCGCGAACTCCTCGGCATACGTCCCAGCACTGCCTCCCCAACCGACTCGGCCCTCCTCATCATCGATGCCCAGAACGAGTATGCCTCAGGCGCCTTAACCGTCACTAATGCTGCTGCCAGCGGCAAAGTGATTGCGGATTTGCTCGCCAAGTACCGGAAGGCGGATGGAAAGATTGTTCACGTGCTGCACAAGGTGCCGGATGGTGCTCCCATTTTTACCCCTGGCACGGACCTCGCTGAGGAGTTTAAAGAGTTGAAAGCCGAGGTTTGTTTTCTCCTTGTCCCGGTTCATTCGTTGAGAACAGAAGCTGACGGTTACAGGCCGGCGAGACGACCATCTGGAAGCAATACCCGGGATCGTTTGAGCAAACGCCTCTACAAGAGACGCTTGCGGGCTGGGGTATCAAGAAGGTTGTGCTCGTTGGCTACATGGCCCATGTATGCATCTCGACCACGGCACGTGAGGCGATGCAGAAGGGGTACGAAGTTATTCTAGTTGAGGATGGAATTGGTGATCGCGATATCCCCGGGGTTAAGGGTGACGAGCTTACGCGGGTTGCGCTCGCGGAGCTGTCGGATGTGTTTGGAACGGTGGTCGACAGCTCGGCTATTCGGTAAAAGTTCTCTCCAACGGTGGGCACAGTTCACGCATTCAGTGTGGGATTTGAACATGCAAGGTTCTTTCATGTCAGTATCTTATTTTACAGACTCACATCAACTTGCTCTACTTGATATCTAGTCTACTGGTCAACTACACTTTCACATCGGTCTTGCTTCCGGTACATGTTTTAATCCAATGGAGGACTAAGACAAGGTCACAGAGTAAGCAAGGCATGAAGAGGATGGGCTAAGCCGCAGTACCTTCAGTCTCGCAGAAGTTTCGACGACCTAGAGCGACTTCTGTGCATCAAATTGCATCTTCAGCACATCAAACCTACCATCCATCTTCAGAAACTCACGCCGCCCCCATTTCTCGGTACAACGTCTTTTGGAATTCCTCTTCCGACTCCGCAACCATTCCTGAAGCTCCTTCCGAGGATTGTCCTTCCGTATAATCTTGCCCACAAACTGACGTGTTGCCTCTTGCTCCTCGCTTGGCATAACGTCTTCGATGCTAGCGAAGACCGCGTAGTACGCTGCTATATCGTCAGCTTCGATTGAGGCAACGATGTTGTCGAGGGGAGTGTCTACTGTGTCGTCTTCCAAATTAGAATCGGTCTGGAGGTCTGAAACGCTGGTGGACTCGAATGAGTCGTTTTGGATGGAAGATTGAGACTCCGTCAGCGGAGCTGTTGACCAGAGCGAGAAGTCCACCTTGGCGACGTCCATAGCTGGTGCGTTGTCGAGATTTGTCGCTTCAGATGACTCATAAGTAGATGGCGCCGGTCCTGCTACCTTGGGCATATCACGTGTGTCTCTGGTGAGACACTCCGGTAGAGGCAGTAGACCGTCTTCACCAAGTTCCATCTCGCCTGCATTGACAGAGAAATTCGCTAGAAGTACTTCGAGCTGTTCATCGGAGAGATGTATGTTGCTTTCGAATGAGTCCATTATGATCATGAGTGTGGAAGTGATGTGTGTTTGTGGGATGATAGCAATGGTCTTTAGAGTGGTAACATATACGGAGAGCGAGCTGCATCTGCATAATGTGGTCTTACATCGTGTAGATGACGCGCCGCCACGGTGCAGTATAATTAAGTAACTACACAATGCAGCAGCTGAGGACGCGGGTGAGTGCCCGAGGATACCACATCGTGATTGTGAAGCCGCGAAGATTCGAGCATGAAGGTGTGACGGCAACGAAATGGTAAGAGAGGAACGTCAAAACGAAAGTAGAAGTGATCAAAGCTTCGTTCAAAAATACAAAATCGGCACAATGTCTCAACAGTGGCTTGTTGAGACATGGGGTATGGGTTGATCTAAAACGGTTCCAAGCAGGCGTAGACTCTGCCTCCAGTACTCTGACAATGCGTGCCATCCAACGGTCTCTGCACGTCATTTCACATGCTATTCTCTCTAAAACGGGACGTATCAGACCTCTATGGGTCGCGGACGTATCAATTCGTATTCTACAAGTGGGGACTAGTGGAGACTAGCGAAACATGATTCACTTCTTGCTCCGTGCCCGCTGCCACAACTCTTCTTCCGACATAGTTCGCATGTTCTGGACGGGTTGTCCAGTTGTGTACTCCACGCCGCACGAACCTCGGTCGATAGCAAGCGAGTTGAGACCCCAATGTAGTTGCTCGGATGCATCATTAGGAAGGCTTACACGATGTCGATGCTGATTTGGGGTATGATCAGTCTTGCTGTCGGTGGAAGCCATCATCAGAGACAGCGAGTCGAGCTCGGCGGCGAAGTCCATCTCCTCTTTGCTCATTTCAAGCGCGGAGCAGACATTGCTCGGTCGCGTCTTCATCCTCATTTCTGTTTGATAGATCTTGCGGTCCCGGGTGAAATGTGCTTCCAGCTGGCAGCGCTCATCATACCAGCTCTCGTACTGCGCCTTCGTCATTTGGTCCATCGGCGGATACATTGCATTATGTTCGGCTTCGCGGACCTCTCTAATCTTGGCCGCTTCGTTGTCGACACATTCTTGGCAATAGAATGGGGGCTCCGACGCGGCCCCGAAAGGCTCCAGACAGTTCGAACCGCAGTCGTGTACGTAGTCGGTGCGTATTCGATGTGAGCAGGTAAGTTGATGGTAGAGGCGTCCTCGACAAGGCGTCAAACGTTTTGCTCGGTTATCAGTGGTGAGTGGTATTCGCATAAGCGCCGGAGTTTGCGAAGGTGTGGCAGTCGGGTGGGCGCCGGTGGCATTGGAGGGTGGTCCAGCCGCCCAACCGAACCTACAGGCTTGGACCAATGTCGCGTGGCTCATCGTGTCATCAGATAACGGAGTGGCCGGTCCTATCCGAAAGGCGTTGTTGGTAAAGTCCATGCTGATATCCGTCAAACTCTACGGTCAAAAGTGTAGGCGTAGACCCCAGGCAACCCGACGAGATGTTGTGGCGTCAGCTGATGCGCTACTGCCTACTGCGGTTGCAATCGGGAGTGTGGTGGTGTGAAAAAGGCGTAGTTGTAAGACAGCGTATTGAAGGAAAAAGAGAAGTCGTATTCGTATATGCGATCAGTCCCGTGAATTCATCGTGCGTGCGTGTACACGCCTTCCAAGGTAAGGTCGTGTAACTCAGACTCCGCCAAGACGACTTTCGTGGGGAAAGGTCCTGGGGCACACGATCATGTCGGTGATAGCGATAGAGGGGTGAGCGGCTCGTAGCGAGTGCGAGCGTTGTTAGTGAGGGCGTGGAGCGGATAACTGCGGTGGGCGTGAGGTGTGGTGGAGGTTGTTGAGAGGCGTGACGAGGCGCGGTGTTTCAAGCGCGCGCATTCGGCGCTAACTTGATCTGCCTGTGACGTCACGTGGAGAAAGTCCTTGTCCACCACTTCAGAAGGCAGTTGCAGCCCTAATAAAGTGCCTGTAGCACCATTATGAACAAGAGACAAGTCACGGACTCCGCGTGAACAATAGAGCGGCTGCGTAATGCGGACACTCACAATACTCGACTCCGAAACCCGGTGTCCGATAACGCACGGTGGCAGACACTAAGAAGCCGAAGGGAGGAATTGCTGTGACACTATGTTATATGCTTGAGGTGAAGTACTCATTGATAGTGTCCGCCAGTAGGAGAACGAGCACTCCACCAACCTCACGATATCGAAGGCTTATTAAAATCTTGAAATATATTGTGCAGTCGAAGACTGTCCTAGGTGGGCGTTGCTGACTTCGTACACTAACCTTAAAAAAGCCATCGTCTGGGTATAAGCACACTGCGCAGCGGCCAAAACAACATACTATGCACTAATTCCCCTCCATACGAGCTTTGTTGAATCGTCCCGCAACCCCTACTATCTCACAACAAAAACCTAAACCCAAACTCCTGCGCAACTCCAGGCACAGCGTTGATCGCGCCCTCAACATGCTCCCCCCGATCCAACTTTTTATTAAGCCTACTAAGCACCATCCTCATCACCCCTGCCATGATAATCGCCAGCGCCGCAGTCGCACAGTCCACACTCAACGGCACTGTAAGATTGGGCTGCTGTTTCCCTTGTGGCTGCGGATACATATAACTTGCATAGATACTGCTCGTGTTTGAAACCGCGTTGATGAAAGCCAGAGCGGCTGCACGCTTGGACGCAGGTCGCGGAAGCGAGTTGGAGATCCATGCGAGGGCAACGACATAGCCGGTGTAGACGCCAGGTACCATGAGCATCATTGCGAAATAGCGGCCTGCAATGGAGTGTGTGGCTGCGCAGATGATGAATGCTGCTACACCGACGCATAGGGGCAGGACAATGTGGAAGAAGCGTTCGCCGGTTCGGTCAGCGTGCCAGGCGTTGATATACGTTGTGATGACTGCTAGGACGTACGGAGGCGCAGTGAGGAGTAGTGTCTTTACGTTGCCATAGCCAAGGGTCTTCACAACTGTTGGAAAGAAGTTTGTGACTGAGGCGGAGGAGACGATTGCGGTAAGGAGAAGGGTGAGAATCCATGTCTTGATATCAAGCAACGCAAGCTTGAATCCATGGAAGAAGGTTTGAGATTCGGAAGATGTCCAATCGTCTTCGCCGACATCCTCCTGTAGGCGGTAGACGGCGAGCTGTCGTTCTTCTTCTGTCAGCCAGGATGTCGTACGAGGCATGTTAGGCAGAACCCAGAAAGCGCCAACGGCGATGAAAACTGTTATGACGCCTTCGATGATGAACACCCATCGCCAAGCTCGTAGACCTTTGGCGTTGTCCAGGTTGCTCGTGATTCCAGCTGTCACAAGTCCTCCAAAGGCACCGCTGACAAGCGAGCCAGAGTACAGAACAGCTGTGCGAAACCCGAGTTCTTTCCTCGTGTACCAGGACGACAAGTAAAACAGACAGCCCGGAAAGTAGGCGGCTTCAACAAATCCGAGGAAGAAGCGACAGGCTACGAGACCACCGAAGTTTTGGCAAGCTCCTGTGGCACCAGAGATAACGCCCCAGACGATCATGCAGGTTGGTAGATAAATCGCCGGTTTGCCTGTCTTGTTGAGGAATAGGTTCGACGGGATCTGCATCAAGATGTATCCAACGAACAAGATGGAGATGACAGTCTTATCAAAATCAGAAACGACCCATCGAAAGTCCAGTCTGCTTGAAGACATACCTGATACTGGGTACTAGTCAAGTTGAGTTCATCCTGCAGCCCCGCCAATCTCACAGCTGCAATATTGTTTCGATCCAAATAATTCATGATATACATGATGATGATCATGGGAAGCAATCTCGTGTCAATTTTCTTTCTTAGCCGCGCCTCGGCATCTAACCGATGCGCCTGCGACATGGCTGCGACCAACGGCGGCGGCTCAAGTTTCGAATGCGAAGGGCCGTGGCCGGCTTCAGCAGTCGGCACCGCATCGTCCGAGATGGTGTCGACACCAGCTTTGTGGTCGATATCTGCAGCAGCCATCGTGTTGCTGGCTGGAGACTCGAAGGTGCCGTAGCTTGCGCCGTCGGCTTGTGCAAGATGAAGTTAGAGACGTGTTCGCGAGGAGAGTCGGGACGGCAAGTCCTCAAGAAGAGGGGCGCACAAAAGCTTTACTTATACGAAGCTTGTTGGGCAAGCGAAGGGCCGGGATATGGAATACGGAAAGTATCTACAGTCACAGTCGAAGGATAGATTACATACATGTGCTAGGAGCCAGGATCGCATCCTGTTCCCGGGGCGTTAGCCGCTCTGCCATGCTGAGCAGTGGCCGGTTGGGTAAGAGCCTCAGTCGCGGACGATCAGGCTACAGAGGAGCGAATAGCTGAGCGGGGGTGCTGACGGTACGGCGTCACGAGGTCGTGTTGTGTTCGGCGTTGTGGTCAAAGTGGGTTGGTGGATTGGTGATGCTGTGGGGTAATGGATGGACGGGCCGAGGGTTCCTGAAAACCGGGGTTCGCCAGCGGCAGTCAGACGGGACGAACGCATTCTCGGATGCAAGAGGTACTCGTAGGGTATAGTAGAGGTGGGGATGGTGATGTGAAGTACGTTAGTATAGGCACAATGATTGTGAGGTTTAGGCGTGCCCAGTAGTGGTAGTAATAGCGCGTTGAGCCAGGAAAGCTTCTTCGAGCTTGTCGAGCTTGGGCGCAGGGAAGAGCTTCCTGGTGGCTTTTAGTCCACCACGAAAACAATACCTGCTGTGGTAGGACTTCGAATGCTGTTGATGCCTTTACTAGTCGCAGACGCTAGGCACCTCGTTCGATGTTCAATTGCCCTAATCTCTTTTGCATACAGAGCGCCTACACCTGGACCGGTCTCTTTGCAGCTGCGAAACCGCCAACCCCGATTCAGCCATACATCACCGAATCGCGTGCATCACCACGTCCCTCATCGTGTCCAACCCGTTATCGAATCCTATGCTGTTAGTGAACTAGCTCTCTCTACAACGTACAATTCCATCTCTTAATTACCCTGTTGTCGCCCACGACCACCTGCCAAGTTGAAATGAATGACGTATGCCCAGCTGCTCAAGACAAGTAGCACCAGAGCCGACACTGCCACGTCCATATCGTCGCCACGGCTGTTCTAATAAAAGAGGCGTATCCCCAAGGACTCCAGAATGATATCCTCAAACCAGGTTTGTGGAAACCAATCCACCCCTCCCTCTCAAAACAAATCAAAAAGAGCTAGTCAACGGCCACGATCACGACCATGTCACAACACACACCACATAGGAACAACAGGCTAGCGGGCTTCGCAAGCATACGGACTCTCCAAACGTTTGCCCTTCTGTCCCTAGCCACCCCGACTTCGGCCCAACATACCTCAAAACGCGGCCTTGCCTATGTAGGCAACACCCACACCCCGGACAACAACCTCCTCACCTCCTCAAACTCCCCCCTGTCCTGGTACTACAACTGGGCTCCCAACCCACCACCCCAAGTCCCCTCCACCAACCTCGAATTCGTCCCCCTGATCCACGGCGTCGACGGCGCAGAGTCTGCCGACACGGCTTCAGCGCTAAAACGCCTACCCTCTTCGTCAACGCACCTGTTGACATTCAATGAGCCAGACGGCACGACGGATAGCGGGGGCAGCAGTATAAGTCCTGAAGATGCGGCACGAGCGTACATCGATCATATTGTTCCGTTACGAGATGGTGAAAGGAAGTGGTACATTTCGCATCCTTCGACTACGGGATCGCCGAATGGACTGGATTGGCTGAGGCGGTTTAATGAGTCTTGCTATGAGATTGATGAGGAGAACGGATGTCCGACGGATTTCGTGGCGGCGCATTGGTATGGAGCGTTTGATGGACTCACAGCCTGGTTGGGTACCATCAATGAGTACTACAACACGAATACTTCGCGCGAAACGCCTCTGCGGATATGGGTCACCGAAATGGCACTCCCCCAAGCCGATTCAGATGCAACGGTCGACATGATGAACCAGACGATATCCTACTTGGATGAGTTAGACTACGTGGAGAAGTACTCGTGGTTTGGTGCGTTCAGAGCGGATGATGCGAACGAGTGGACCGGAGATGGGGTGGCGTTGTTTGACGACGACGGCGCGTTGACAGAGGCAGGTGCCGTGTACATGGGGGGTGAAGCGAACGGTTTCGCAGTAGGGAAGAAGGGCGAGGGAGCTGAAGCTGAAGCAGAAGCAGGCACGGGCAAGCTGCACGTGGATTGGAGGATGGCGTTGCCGTTGTCATTAGCTGCCATGTTTAGTAGTTTTTGGTAGCACCCTTGTGGCCTGTTGAGATCAACGGAGAATTTGAGAACAGGCCTTGGCCTAATATTTTATCGACCCGACACCAGAGAATTGAAATCCCACTCATGCTCGCAGACATGAAGGTATGAAATCCCTATGATCATTCGCTCATTGACTCCAGACCGTGCCCGTCCCGTCTCCATTTCCGCACTCTGCCCCCCGTTTACACAAGCTCGTTTACGACGAAGTGATAGCACGGCGGATCTCACGACCCCGCTGCCTCGAGTTCAATCGGCGCTCGCCATCGTCGGCCTTCTTGACGGACTCGTTGGCCTCGGTAAGGATCAACTCGATGTGGCAAGGGTTGGACATGTACGGGTTGATCTGGGAAGGTCAGCGAATGCTGTGCGCGGGCTGGTGCTGGTACATACACGACCGTGGGCACGGTAAGTGCGCCTCCTCTGCTTGGGGGCCTGGTTGACCTGGATGTGCTTCACGACCAAGTTGCTGGTGTCGAGACCCTTGGTGTCGGCGTTGGCCTCAGCGTTCTTGAGGAGACCGAGAAGGAACTCGGCGGACTTGACGGGCCAGCGGGCCCTGGAGACGCCGAAAGCCTTTCCTGCATTTTTGTTAGACAAATTCGAATACCACGTCCACGATCCATGTTTTCGATTCCCCGGTATTGCGCGCAATATCCCAGTTCCTCCTGGCACGGGTGCGGTTCGGTATGGGCCACTTACCCTGCGCAGTGCGACCGGTGCTGCCGGCGTACCGCCTCATGGGAACGGCCTCCTTCTTCTCCTGGACATTGCCGAGGAAAGTGAGAGCACGCTCAAGCTTCCATCCGTTGATGGCCTGGGCCGCCTCGCGGGTGTTCTTGAACGAGGTGCGGAGGTAGCTGCCGCGAGCCCTCGCGGACTTTGCGTTATCGATGGTAACTGCTGCGTAGCGGACCTGCGAGCCATTAGTCGGTCGCCTTTTTTGGACGGCAGTGTTTTGCAGGGGCTGCAGCGCGGGCGCAGTTGCAGGCAACGTACCATCGTGTGTGCGGTGGATGGATCCTGTGTTGTTAGTTGAGGTCGGTCGGTCGTGCACCTGGCGAGAATTCGACGGTCGTTGTGGGCTCGGCAAGGACGCTAGCCCCGAGTGTGCGCGCTAGCCTCAAAAGCACAAGCGTCGCCAAGAGTTGCTGCTCAAATTATTTTTGCAGTCGAAGCTTCAAGCTCGAACTTTTTCCGCCCAAACGACGAGCTCTCCGCAGTAGACGCTCCGCACCACAACAACACAAACAGCGAATACAGCAGGCGCTTCCTCTCAACACACACTGCAATGGCATTCACACCTCGTGGACGTGGCGGCGATCGCGGCGGCGGACGCGGCGGGTTTGGTGACCGCGGCGGACGCGGAGGAGGTATGCGTGGAGGCCGTGGTGGTGGCTTCGGCGACCGCGGTGGACGCGGCGGTGCTCGCGGAGGAAGGGGCGGCTTTGGCGACCGCGGTGGACGTGGTGCGCCCAGAGGACGCGGAGCCCCACGTGGACGAGGTGGTGCTGCTGGCGGTGCGCGGGGTGGAGCGTAAGTACTTCGTTTTCGACCATTGAATTTGTGCTAACAGCCTGGTAGCAAGGTCATTGTGGAACCCCACAGGCATCCTGGTGTCTTTGTTGGTCGCGGAAAGGAAGATCTCCTCCTCACCAAGAACCTTACGCCCGGTGAGAGCGTCTACGGCGAGAAGCGCATCAGCGTCTCTTCCCAGGAGACTGCCGACGGCCCAGCAACCTCCGTCGAGTACCGCGTGTGGAATCCCTTCCGCAGCAAGTTGGCGGCCGGTATCCTAGGTGGTGTCGACGACATCTACATCAAGCCCGGAAGCAAGGTGCTGTACATCGGTGCCGCTTCTGGCACGTCCGTTTCCCACGTCGCCGACATCGTCGGCCCAGAAGGCAGCGTCTATGCTGTTGAGTTCTCCCACCGGTCTGGTCGTGATCTGATCAACATGGCCACCCGCCGCCCGAACGTCATTCCGATTGTCGAAGATGCCCGTCATCCTCTCAAGTACCGCATGTTGCTCCCCATGGTAGACGCCATCTTTGCCGATGTTGCTCAGCCTGGTATGTAGAGCCTCTCCTCATTCTCCTGATTCTGTGCTAATATCCATCAGATCAAGCACGTATCGTCGGTCTCAACGCCAGCCTGTTCCTCAAGGTCGGCGGCGGTGTCCTCATCTCCATCAAGGCCAACTGCATCGACTCTACCGCACAGCCCGAAGTCGTTTTCGCCCAAGAAGTCCAGAAAATGCGCGACATGGGTATCAAGCCCAAGGAACAGCTGACGCTCGAGCCCTTTGAGCGTGATCACGCTCTCGTGGCGGGTATCTACCACAGGGCGGCATAGACTCCCTACCAGACCGGCGGATGTTTCCGATGCCTGATATGTTGAGATGAACAGGCACTGTTATACCTAAGTCTCTGCGAGAGTGGCGTTAATGGCGTGGCGCAAAAGGGCACGATTTACGGGATGTTTGGTTACTTGTCAATGAAAAGATTTGATTTCACATAACTATATATTTTGAATGCGTTCGTTTGGTGTCTAGGTGTCGGTGTCTGCCATGTTCTTCGATCCACCTGAATGGAGGTATGCCAGACCCGTCCGAATGCCGTCGCAGCTCTCGCTCCAAAGGTCGGATCCAAACCCCCCCCCCCCTTCCTCCCTCTACAAAGCCCAACAAAGGGTTCTCGGAGCGCACTGTCCCATACCAAACTCTAAGATGTCGTGCAGTCCTGACGCGTTGTGGACCCCATACTCGGGAGCTTGCGTTACGATCCCTTCAGTGTCCTTTCTTTTTCACTTTGTCAATCCCGCCAAGGGCGTTACACCTATAGGAACTTATCACATCGGTAAATTCGTAACGAGCCAGATCCCTTATACCCGGGTACGTAAACGGCAATGCGATGGAGCGGCAGTCGGGTTCGCTGTTCATTTGTTAGCACGCCCGTCCACACAACGGTCGCTCAAAAGACCACTAGGGGTGCGTGGGGCAAGAGCTGAAGAAGAGTCCGAGGTTACGTACGGAAATGCGGAGCAAAATATGCCGTCGTCAGGTCCGAGGGAGGAGATGTTGTCGTTCCAGAGGTCGCCGACCCCGTCTGTTATTGTTAGATCCCTACCTGAAGTTGACATCGGAGGTGAGATTCTGGGCGGGGGGTTGGGACTAGTAGAGGTAAGGTTGACGTACAACATTCACCGAGTGTCACTTCCAGATTCGTACAATTGCCTTCGAACTTTGCGTCGGTGCAGATGTAGAGGTGTGTTGTTTTGGCTGGATCTATGGGAGCCGGTGGAGGTGGAGGTGGAGGTGCAGGTGGAGGCGGAGGTGGAGGCGGGGGT
>Ga0247733_1000303_pt1 | contig 31325 bp, 31 predicted proteins | sample UWRJL043104R2_FD_180932 | JGI IMG/M metagenome (GOLD analysis project Ga0247733, IMG submission 180932) | Plant litter microbial communities from Arlington Agricultural Research Station in Wisconsin, United States - UWRJ-L043-104R-2 | ecosystem: Environmental > Terrestrial > Plant litter >...
AGGCACGGCATCGACCGTCTTCACAGCAGGCGCAGTGAAGCTGTAGTCGAACTCCTCTTGAAGCGCCTTGCTTCTCCTAACCCTGGTTTCGTTCTCTTTGGCGACCCGCTTCTCCCACACGGATCGCGCTTCGCCACGTGCCATTGCATTGCCGGCCTTCTTGTTGCGCGGATCGACCTTGAATCGTTCGTTGGAACCTTTGAATAGCTCCTCGTGAACTTGCTCGGAGGGTATGATTCTGCATTGGAGGATATGGCCAAACATGAGGTAGTTGTTCATCGCCTGAGCAACGATGTCTGCAACTTCACCGTGGCGAAATTCAATAAAGGCATAGTGCTTGGAGGCGCCAGTCTTCTTGTTGCGGGAGAGCCTGAGACGTTTAATATCGCCGAATTGCGAAAAGTATTTCTTCATCTGGGGCTCGAAGAAACCATGCGGGACGCGACTGAAAAGTGTTAGTCAGGGCCATAAGATATTAAGTAGGTTGAACATACCCGAGGTACACAACGCCAGGCTCTGAGCCTTTGCGAACGTTCTCTATCGCCTTGAGTTGCTTCTTGGTCAACTTTGGCACGGCGTCATCGTCAATGACCTCGTCCTCCTTCTCGAGATCGCTCTCATCACGGTCACTCTCGAAGCCGGCAAGCAGCGCAGCGGTCTGGTCGTCGAGATCGTCCTCATCCTCAGCTACGGTCTCTTCGACAGGCTCGGAAACGTCCTCCACCGGAGCTTCTTCCTGCTTCTTTGACTTCTTCGCTTTCTTTGGCTTCTTCACATCGACGGTCACAGACACTTCCTCGGGGACGACAACCACAGCCTCAACAGCCGCAACCTGAGCATCCTCCGACTGTTTTGCCTTCTTTCCCTTCTTGGCCTTGGTCTTCGGCGCCTCGGCGACGATCTCGACCGCTGCCTCTACCACAGGCTCCTTGTTCTTCTTGGCATTCTTCTTCGGCTTCTCCGTCACCTCGACAACGACTGCGGCGGCATCTGCGGCGTCGGCTGTGGGGATAGTCTTGGTCTTCTTCTTTGACTTCTTCTCTTGCACAGTGTCGGTCTTCGCGGGCGCTGCAGGGGACTCGGTGGCCTCAGTGGCTGCTTTGGAAGTTCTGGCAGACTTCCTGGGCGCCGTCGTAGCGGTGTCTTCCACTTTCTTCTGCTTCTTCGGCTTGGGCGCAGCGTCGGCGGCTCCTACACGTTTGAGGTTAGCTGGGTACATTAATTGCGACAAATTATACATACCCTTGCGCTTCTTCGTTTTCAAATCTTCGGCTGCCATTGTGATTGCTGTGTCTTGTACGTTGTGCGAGATTGCAGCTTGCGATTTGTGATGTGTGAAAAAGTTCGAATGGAAGGAGCTCGAGCCCGAACTTTTTTGGCGCTAACGCTAACGGCTGCCTGCCAAGGATGCTTCCGAGCGACAGATGGACTGTTAGCGGAGAACCAGCGACAATACGACTTACAGTCAATTTGCTCGCGAACCTCTGCTATACTGCGCGACCCGTGGCACCGTGAAACCGTCAAACCAGCTTTGAACGCTTGTGGCGCGGTCCCGGCACGTACTTTTCCCAACCACCTTCACTCACTGGTGCCAAAACCATGCCGGGTATCAACTTGGATGACAGAGGTGCCTGGGACGATTCGGCCTTGGTCAACTCCTGGGACGAAGCTGTCGCGGAGTACCAGGTAAACCACCGTCTCCCATGTCTTGTTGCTTACGATGCTCATATTGGCGGCGCAGAAATACCACAGCATCCAGCAATCGGGCAAGCGTCTGGAAGATGTGCTGAGCGAAGCAGAATTGAGACAGCTGCGAGGGTACGTTCGTCTCCCTTCTCTTGTGGCTGCCTCTAACAGCGGCAGCGAGCATGGAGACCTGGTGGAAGTGGAAGAAACCGCAGATCGAAACGATCACGCAGACCACGAGGCCGAGGTACCACAGCCGCAAGCCAATGGTGACAGCAGAGATCGCGAAAGGGACGCTCCGGCAGAGGTATGTTTAGGTGTTTGACATGTTGGCGGCGATCCGCTTTAGTGCCGCGCAACCACTCACCCAGAATACGCAGGAACACGCAGCTTCCGGCCACCGGGCATACACAAGAGGCTCGGAAACAGCTACTGTGCATGATAGTTCTCTTGCCGCCTCGATGCCACAGGCCTTGCTTGGAACAGGTAAGTCTCCGGCCGGATGCACTCCCGATCACGTCCCAAGAACGGTATTCTTGGCTTGAAACATCCTCTGACTCTCCGTCACAGTACAGGACGAGAATATGAAGAACCTGATGATGTCCTGGTACTATGCCGGATACTACACGGGTTTGTGCACGGGACAGCAGCAGACCGCGGCAAAGGACGCTGCACCTGGAGATAAGAAGTGATGTAAGATCGAAGGGAGGCTGGCGGAGGGAGGCCGTTTGATAGTCCCACGCGCAACCAGACCGCATCCGAACCGCAAAAGTAGTTGTCCGGCCCAATGAGAGGTTGGTTTATTGTCGCTTGCTGGGCCCCCTGCTGACTGCGAACAGTTGGTGCCTCACCACACCGGATACTCAGGCTGCGAAATTCGTCCCGCCTCAATTCGTTATGCAATGCACGGTTTTCGCAGTCTCCCCGTTCAGGCGACCCCTGTCGGCACGCGCTGTAGCGTGCGCGTGAAAACGCATGTCACACCCGTTTTGGGCTCGCGGGGCTGGAAGCGAGACAGATCTGCGACACTCACGACACAACCTCGGACGGACCTCCTACACTCCAGGCGTCAAACCCCAACGCCACGCCGGCCATACCCCTCTGCCTCAGTAAAATCACTCCATTGTTGCAGATGGCGTCCTTAGTTCTCGGGAGTCCGCCAAGCCGAGGGGCTCAAATGTTTCGCCCTTCCAGACTCCCAATTTCATGCGCCGATTTAAACAGTACATGTGCCTGGCTCCGTCCCTCTTTTTTACTCCTCATCCTCCCTTAACTGTGTCGGTTCCGTGCCAAACCAATTTCACTCTCTTTCCTTCTGGTTTTCCATCGCATCTTACTGAGCCGGCCCTCATCGCCCTTTTTGAATCTTTATTCTTCTCTCCCATCCTCCATAGTAATTGCTTGCAGCGCAGGCTTTCATTCTTTACCACCCATTACAAACATCACAACCTAGTCATAATGAAGTTCATTCAAGCACTACCATTTGTAGCCGGCCTCGTCGCTGCTGATATGCACGTCATGAGCCTTGCGCCTCAAGCCTCCAGTGGTCCCATGACACACACCGTAAGTTTTCCGAGCTCATCTTTCACAACCAATTCTAACGCTCTCCAGGTCCGCGTTGGAGGATTGAAGCCCGTCGAGACCGGAATGGCACCAAACCTTGGTTACACGCCCGAAGCGATCACCGCAAACGTCGGCGACGTGGTCCTATTCGAGTTCTTCCAGAAGAACCACACCGTGACGCAATCAACATTCGCCGAGCCTTGCAAGAAGATGGCTGGAGGTATGGACTCGGGCTTCATGCCCAACGCGGAAGGCAAGCCCGGTGTCACCTGGAACATGACCGTTGATACCGCCGATGCGCTTTGTAAGATCATCCCTCAGCGCACCACACACAAAGTAAGCAACTAACCGTATATCCAGGGTTCTATTGCAAACAGCAAAACGGTATCCACTGCGGCGTAGGCATGGTCTTCTCCATCAACGCAAAGTTCGAGGGCGACAAGACTATGGCTCAATTCAAGAACCTCGCCATCAGCCAGAACGGCACCGACGAACTGGCCGCTATCCAGAAGGTCGACGCAGCCGCCGCCGCCGCACCTAGCACCGTCACCGTCCAAGCCGCTGCAGGTACCGGTGGTGCTCATGCCATTGCCACCGGCACTGGCGCTGCTGCCACTGCTACTGGCGCTGTTGGCACTGCTACTGGCGCCGCCGGCGCTCTCGCATCCGTCGTCCCCGGCCAAGGCACCGACGGCAACGGCCAAGTCTGCTCATGCCACTGCCTCTGCGGCGTGAACGACTTCCCTGCCAACGCCGCCATCTCCAACTTCGGTGGCTTCCCTGGCCAGATCGCATAGATTCCGCATGCACGACTTGGTACGGAGACCAATTAGAGAAGAGATAATAATAGCGGTCGGTGGGTGTGGAGTGGGAATAGGGGAAGTTTTGTTCTTAACGATGGGTCTTGATGGCTTCTGGGTCAAAACCTCTTATACCAATTTTTGCTTGTTATTTCTTGTCGCGATCGGGCCTCCATGGGAAGGGCGTTACGCATTATACCGTATAATCCATTGCACCCTGCGGACGGTTCGCGCGCGTGTGGGGTGGTGCACTTTTGTAAAACTTGAGCATAGATATTTGAATGAAGCTCTCCGAGAGATGAATACTTCAATTACATCTGCGCGCACGCTCTCCTGTATGTATCTGGTCTGGTGTGATCGAACGAAAGAATAGCGAAGTTGCATTGGAAGGTGTAATCCAGACCATCACAGCATGTTAATCCATAATCGTTGTATTCGTGAGAACGAAAGGTACCCAAATCCGAAGCACGACCTCAGCTTCCCCGTCCGATCCAAGCGAAGCTACGAAAGTTCGTCGCTCATCAAACCGCCGCAATGCATCAACCCTCCTCCATACTCTCAGTCTCCGAAATCGACAGGGCGAAATCTCGGATCCGTCTGAAAAAGACATCCGGCCGCCTTGAAGCGCTCCGCACGTGTCGCCTACTTCTTGCCCGCTTCGGCGGCTTTCTTCGCTTCGGCTACCCGTGTGTCAGCCCACGCATCAGCACCCACGATCCGGGTTCATGCCGTTCGCAACTGTGATATAGCATGCAGCCGCGGTCGAAGAGAATGGATTCCAACTTACCGGCAGCCTGTTTGGCACGCATGATAGCCGCGGCGTCTTCCTTGGCCTTCGATAGCTGGCTGCCAGTGAGCTGCGATGCGTTAGCCTTATCGAACCCGCAATATACCTCACTCATTCGAGCCACCGTATGCCCGTCGTTGAGCCGGGAAGACGTACGCCGTTGCCGCCCTTCTGGTCCGCGAGTTTCTTCATGTTCTTCTCGCGGGCTTTGTCGCGCTGGTTGCCGCGCGCCATCTTGTCGGGGAAACGTGTAGCAGCTCAAAAGTCGGGGTGTGCTTCCCTATGGTGCGAAAATCCGCGATGTCAAAAGCCGGTCGAAGATTGTTTGCGTGGGAAATTGAAGATGGCGGGAGTAAGCCGATAAAAATAGGGTCCGTTTGAGGCTAGATTTCTTGGAAGCCACGCTAGCGGGGCGTCCCACGTCGCCACCCCACGTGAAACCTTTCGTTCACATTGTTGATAGCGATTACGGGAGATCTGACCGTGACGACTTTCTGGCATACCTTAGAGTCGTTTTTGATCTTCTTCGACTGTGTCGCACATGCCACAGTATTTCACATGATAATTCATTCAGGACACCCGGCTTAGGCACCTGACATCGGATGGTCTCAAGTCGATTTACAGCCAGATTCTTGTCCGGAGGGGGGGAAAGTTTATATTCAGTCCCAACATGGGTGTCGTCTACATGACCATCTGTCAACCACTTGTTGAAAAAGGTTTACAGCAAGTACAGGCCTCCGCCAGCGTCTTCCTCTTCGCCGACAGCATCCGAAGTATTTGGACTCAGCACAAACCGACCACTAATGCGATCGCCCTCTCAATCCCGACAGTAGCTTTCCCTCTCAACACGGTTGTGACCGCATACTTGCGACAGGCGTTGCGTTTTCCATGGCTCTTCACTCGTCCTCGTCCGGACGATAGCCAGCAGTGCCCTTGAGAAGCTTCTGGCGCGTATCGTCTCGTCCGAGCCAGGAAACATACCAGGTCGACTGGTTATGTGTAATCCTACAATTTGTGTCTCAACGGCCTCCCTTGCTCTCATTGTGCTTCCAATACTCAGCATTAAGATCTTGGCCCTTCGGCTGCTTCGAACGGTTCATGCAGTCCAAGCACAATCCATCAAAATAAGACTCGGTAGCTTGGGCCGCCATGCGCACTTGATATACCTGCAAATCGTCAACTACCACTTTCAATGGAGTGTCGTGGCGGGCGAAAGGCTACCCAGTCAATGGCGCGGCATCGGTTGCAGCGCGGGGTCCACTCAAATTCGAACTGCTTGAGGCGATCAAGGATCTCTTTGTAGCTCGCCCGGGGTATCACATCGTCCACCGGAAACGTACCGATCTTCACGAGTGCCGCTAGATACTGTCCGATAGTCGCATCCCAACAATCACACCTCCCCGTGTCTATGTGGCAAAGCAGGGTTAATGAACGCTCTTTAACTAAGCAATAGCGACTTCGCTTACCAAAGCGGAGGATCTTTCCAGCCTTCTTCCAGAGATTCTTGTGAAGAGTGGTCTTCAGACCGCCACGCGCGTGGTTGACAGGACCTATCGGGTAGTTAGCGAACAGCTTATGAAGGTGAAACAGCTACGCCGTTGATAAGAATGAGATGGGGTCATATTCCGAATACTCACCGACGAACTCGGCTGGAGCGAGGTGCAAGGACTTGGCCCTGAATCCCTTCGGCTGGCGCTCCTTGACATGACCGATGCTATTGTAGGCCAAGAACTTTGTGACGCGCGCGTAGCCCTCAGCGTGGTCGAACAGCTGGCATGGGAGAGCCAGAAGCCTAGCCGAGTCGATATCATGGGGACAAACACCGGTGGTGTCGTACCACTTCTCGAACCAAGGCTTGAGTGCCTTCAAATCCGCTTGCTTCTCTTTGTACATCCAGGACAGGATCGCTTCCCAGATGCCTGTGATCGATATCTCGTGAAGGCCAAGCCCGGCCATCTGCTGCTCTGAAAGCTCATGGAGGTGAGCCAGCCAGACGAGGGCGCCGTCCTTGTCGATACCCTCTTCTTGACCAAACTTGTTGGCGCCTTCGCGCTTTAGTTCGCCGCCCAAGGTGATCTCCGTTTGATCCTCGGACGTCGTGATCAGGGAATTAAGGTACTTGCCTGCAGCGGAGATGGTCAGCAAGTGATTGCAACGAACTCCTTGTGTGTACCTACTCTGCATACAGACAGCGCAAGAAACGAGGACCTCGGTGACATTGCGCGAAGAGTTTTCCACCGGACTCAAAAGCGTAATCACGAGGTCCGAGTTCGAGGCGATCACAACTTCTTGATCGAGGACTAGCGAAACTAGGTCTCCTTTGCGACCCGGCATCATTGTCTGGGTTCGTCAGTATGTGCATCCGCATTGCAAGTTTGGAGCGCCCTTGCCATCTAGTTTTGGACTGCCTGCTGGAGCTGCTGCGATGTGAGGGTATGAAGTGGGGAAAGTGCGAGTGAGAGGGGAGGCAAGAGCGGGAGGGAGGCAGGGTGAGACGAAGAGGGCAGTTGCTAGGTGACGCGCTACCGCGTAAGTGCAAACATGCTGGGGAGGGAAGCAGGACAGCTCTCATCGCTTAGACATTGGTATGTACATTTGCTTGCTGTGCCGTAGAAGCGAATGAAGAGCAGAGTGGACGTGGGAAAGAAATCAGCCGAAGCAGGATCTGACTCTGTTGCCGTAGGTACGCCTACAACTACCCTAAATGAGACTTATCATTTCTGCTAGACTGTTGTGCCAAACCACTCATGACTGGCTTTCCAGCGTAAAGGTGCCCGTCTTTGTTATCAGATATTCAGCCACCGCGACATCTTTCCCCGACTCTTTTCCGTAACCAGACTGTTTGATACCACCGAAAGGAGACTCTGCAGCGGACGAGTTTCCTATTAAAATGTCAGTCACGCTCCAAGACTTCATTCTGAAGGGAACTTACCAGTGTTGAGCCCGATCATTCCAGCTTCAAGATTCTCGAAGAGCCGCCACGTACGGTCAACGTTCTTGGTGAAACAGTACGAAGCCAAACCCATGCTGGTGTCGTTGGCCTTCTTCACTACCTCATCCTCTGTGTCGAACTTGATGAACGTGCAAACCGGCGCAAAGATCTCTTCGTTGGCAATGTCCATGTCAGGAGTAATACCTGTGATTACAGTGGGCTCGAAGAAGTAGCCGCCATCTTTGGAGATTTTGTTGCCTCCCATGTGAATAGTAGCACCCTTTGACTTCGCATCGTTGACGAGTTCGAGCGCTTTTTCAACCCCGCGCGGTGTCGTCACCGGACCCATCGTGGTGCTCTTGTCCGATCCATGTCCGACCACAATCTTCTTGCTCTCAGCCTTCCATTGCTCGAGGAACTTGTCGAAGATACCGGATTGGACGTAGATGCGATTCGCCGTAATGCATGCCTGCCCAGCGTGGCGATATTTCAGCGCAAAGATTTGGCCCATCGCTTGGTCGATGTTTGCGTCGTCGAATATGAGCACAGGACAATTCCCTCCCAGCTCAAGCGTGACTTTCTTTAGGTTTTCGGAACAGATCTTTGCAATGAGCTTCCCAACTCTTGTCGACCTAGTGAAGGATACCTTCTTCACGAGGTCGTGTCGGCAAAGTGCCTCGCTCATCTCAGGCGTCTTGTCCAGATCGGTCGTCAAGACGTTGAGTGCACCCTTTGGAAAACCTGCCTTGTCTGCCAGGTAGGCCAGTGCGAGGACTGTAATAGGAGTCTCCGGACTTGGCTTCACGATCATAGTGCAGCCAGCGGCTAGAGCTGCACCGGCCTTCCTCAGTATCATTGCAATCGGAAAGTTCCACGGAACGAGAGCGACTGCGACTCCCAATGGCTGCTTGATTGTGAACACCCTTCGATCAGGTAGAGCCGGTGTGAACACAGTCCCTTGGATACGCTCCGCCTCGCCGGCAAACCACCACGTGAAGCCGGTCGAATAGTCGATCTCTCCATTGGCCTCGGAGCGTGGCTTTCCGGTCTCGTATACTAGAATGGTCGCAATGTCTTCCTTGTTCTCTCGAATCAATGAATCCCACTTGAAGAGCATTTGGGCTCTTGCTCGGGGACTGATCTTCTTGTAGCCTTCGAAACATTCGTGCGAGCTCTTAACGGCTTCGTCGACGTCTGACGCATCATTCGTAGGACAATCTATCCACGCCTTGCCGGTGCCAGGATCTAGACTTCATGAGCAGCTGCACTGGGGTGTAATAAGTTGTAGCCGACAAAACGCTGTCCGCAAAGTTCGTGCGGAAGGGCCTCAGCACGTACTGTTCTATACTATACAAAAGCCCCCAGTCTCTACTTCTTACAACGCATCCTGTACCACCAAGCTGAGTGTAGAAAATGCCGTGTAACTCACCAACTACTTCAAAGGTCTTTCCAGATTTTGATTTCTTCCATTCCCCACCGATGAAGGACAAATTGTGCAGCAGGTCGGGATTGTTGAGCTATCTCCCGTCAACGCCTGCTCTGAATCGCCAGGGGCAAGGACCCACCTTGAACGGCAGCTCGTACTTCTGCGCTGACCCCATTTTGAGGATCTCAGATACCTATGGTATGATAGATTGGAGGGTGCTTGACAAAGTTTGATGCGGAACAAGAATTAAGTGCTCATCCGACGGTGCGACAAGGCCACGACGGCTTTCTTGAAGCTTTCAGGGTCCACTACGACGGACCATGACCCCACCTTGACCACATCCGAGCGGCCGTTGTCATTCGTCGATGCGCCAATTTGCGCGACCCTAAAGCGGTTATCCGAAGAGCAGAGACGTCTTCGGGAGCTATGTCTTGTTGTTCGCCTTGGCGGACCCGCCGTCTTCTCCGAAAGACGTCAGTAGTTTCCCCTCTTTACTCCGCACTGCACATAGGCAGCTGCGGCTGTCCTCGGTCAAAAGAGAGGCCACGCGAGGCACTCCGAATGTGGGCACCAGTCACGGAACAGTGGGGAAGTCAGACTTTCATTAACCATGTAACGGCTAAGACGTTCACATAGCTTCTTCATCTCGCCCCTAGTCTCTTCCTTGTCTCCTTGAAACTCGCACTCAACCGTATACAGTCCTACTCCAGTACTCCATTAGCAGCATGGGTCGCTTAGATGGCAAGGTCGCTGTGGTGACGGGTAACTAAGACGTCTCGGCATCAGCTCCACAGTTCTGACATCGAAGCAGGCGCAGGGTCAGGTTTTGGTGCTGGCATATCACAAGCGTTTGCTTCCGAAGGCGCCAAAGTTCTTGTTTGCGATGTCAATCAGACCGGTGGCGATGCAACGGTTCAAGCCAACCCATCAGCGATGATCTTTCACAAGATGGATGTTACCAAATCTGCCGACTGGAAAGCTACCATCGATACTGCAGTCCAGAAATTCGGCAGGTGCGACATCTTAGTGAACAACGCTGGAACGAGCTACAAGAACAAACCAACGGTTGACGTGACAGAGGAAGAGTTCCAGAAGACCTTTGACGTCAATGTAAAGGGTGTCTACTTGGGGTGCAATGCCTGGACTCAGCAAGCCATTGATCGGAAAGAAGGGGGTGTGATTATCAACATATCGAGTGTCGGCGCGACGCGACCCAGGCCGGGGTTGGTCTGGTATAATGCAAGCAAGGGAGCCGTTTCCAACGTATGCTTCGTCCGATCGGAGTTGATGCCGTTGCTGACCATTCGTAGGCTACAAAAGGTCTTGCCGCCGAATTGGGTCCGCATCAGATACGAGTGGTTTCCATATGTCCACTCGTAACATCGACTGGGCTTTGTGAGCGCCCCTGGTGTGTAATTAGACGTTTTGAGAACCTTGCTAATTGTACCCTTACTCTCTAGTCTCGCAATTCACTGGAGTTGAAGACACCCCAGAGAATCGACAGAAGTTCATCGCCAACGTACCGATGGGCCGGATAGGCGAGGTGGACGACGTCTCCTCGGCAGCCGTCTTTCTTGCCAGTAGTGAGGCCAAATTCATCACCGGCGTGAACCTGGAAGTCGATGGTGGCCGGTGCATCTAGATGGCTTGACGGTAGTAGTATTCACTTTAGAGCTGCATGTTGCATGCGACATGTTTGACCGTGTATGATTGCCAGCAATGAACGGCTGGCAAGAAGCTATTTGTCTAAATCAAACCGACTCAGTTAATCGCTAAACAAACGGTGCGCGAGACAATTTTGACCATCTCCCAAGATATATCTAGAGAACATTGAGAGAGTCCCTTCCATACCACAACTCTGCTCTCAAGCTCACCCAAACCCCATGTCAAACACGTGACCAATCACGCTCTAGCAACATCAAAGAAGCTTGGACCGCGTGCTACCATACATTGTCGCGACCGACGTCCTCTTACCACCACCCCGCCTTGTCCTGCCCACTGCTGTTCCTCGTCGCTGCACCACCGCCAATATGGACATCGATATGGACGTAGACTACGACGCCAGCGCGAGCGTGGACGCCGCCGTGCAGCAACCCGTCCAGGTACGCCGACCCAATGCGCTCCACGAGCCCGATCGAGTTTGACAACTGACATGCGTCGTCCAGGACGTTGGAGCCGGCGACAATGAATCAGCCATGCCTGCTGCCTACTATGAAAACCTCGATGCGCGTCCAGTCGAGCAGTGGCCCGAATACCTGAACTTGCAGGGCGTCAGCGATTTCGATCCCAACGATCCTTTGTACTATACGATGGAGCACTGCCTCGAGCCGCGTGTCAAGCAACTCCGCTGGGTCAACGACAATTCTGTCAACCTGCAATACTACAGCCCACAAGACGCCGCTCTAGCACTCCAAGCGCTCACCGACCCCGGAGCTGGCGACCCTGCCTCAATATCACCCGAGACTGGTCGCAAGGCACGGCCGTATTCGAAGAAGCCGGAATCCGTACTCATTCTACGTCAGGCGAATGCAGGAGACCAGAAAGCCAAAGGCGCCTCCACCCGGAGCAACTTCTATAGGCATAATCCAGAAGTGCGCGGAGGAGATCGCGGACGGGAACGAGAGCCTCGGCGCCGCCCTCCGCCACAAAGAGATTTCCTCGATTATGATGATCCGGCGCCAGTATCTAGAGAGCGCAAGAGGCGAAGGTACGGTTGGATTCTACAACGCTGCTGAAGACATACTGACTGGCGCATAGCGTGACGGGAGACGAGCCGATGCGGGACGATTACGATTCTGACCGACGAGGGAACCGCCGGAACGGCAACCGCGGAGATCGTCGCGATAGGGGTGGTCGACCCTCACATGAGGGCCGACTCTCAAACGATGGCCGGCTGTCCCACGACACAGACTCTTATCGGCCGGGCTCTAGGAGGTGAATACATTGTTCATTATTGCTCTCTACCTCTACTGACATGTACAGTTCACGCGAACCTCGCCTCGGACGTCTACGCGGTCGCAGCGCTTCTCCTGGTTCCGGTGATGAGGGCGATGGCCGCTATGGCTTCACAGAAGAAGGCACCTCCGTGCGCACACGCTACCGGAGCAGAAGTCGAAGCCGCAATGCTCGGCGCCGACGGCAACCCAGCAGTGAACGTTGGACTCACGACCGGGCTGGTTTTGCCGACCATGGACACGCGTCAACCGGAGGTGGGAACTGGGCCAAAGACACATCTCCGCGATACTCGGACGCTTTGTCTTCCATGGGCAACCACCGGAGGTCCGATGCTTTCGACGAGACGTCCACTTTGCGTAAAGGATCGCTTTTGTCGCGCATGACGAAAGATGGAGAACCTGTGGCTCCCCAGGGGCGATCTTTGGCGAGTCGGATAACCAGAGATGATGACGATGAGGAACCTTCATTTGGTCGCCTCAGGGACGATTACAGCGCGGTTCGCGACACCGACTTCTCCGAACGGAAACGCGGGCTCGCAAGTCGAATTACCAGGGACGACGATACTGAGGGGATCAACATCCGCGGTTCGGCTGCAGGGCGCGGTGACTTCTCTATCCGTGGTGTCGCAAATGGCGCTTAGTCGGCTCTCCACTGAGTTACACCACGGAAGATTTTGAATACCGAGCTCAAGCAAGAGCAATACTACATCTTGTTAGCACACAAAGGGTATTTCAATCAAGCGCAGGGACGTTCTGTTCTGACTTGGGGAAGTTGAGAGTTATCGGCATGATGGTTCGAATATGCATGAGCAAGGCGTTGGTGGCTAGACTGTATTGATGATTTTGAGAGTATGTCTGAAAGCAGCAAGGCTGTCCTTGGCTGCAAAAAGTTGACATTGATTGACTCATCAGTTTTGAAATCTTCTTGGTCTACATTGAGTGTGAATGTTTGAGATGTCACTTAGCAGCAAAGCCCAAGGTTGGGTATCAAGTCGCAATCTGCAAAGTTGGTCCAGAGGAGTCTTAGAACGTAACGTCTTGTGCTAGAGGCCTCGAAGTCTTGCTTTCAGAACGCCTTGTGCCCCAGGCGTTGGTGGGCGCCATGTTCACCGCGGAGTTCACGCCTCGATGCGCCCATCCTTGACCATCTCCCTAATCACATCAATACTACTTTCCACCGCCTTCTTCGACATCTGCACAATGTTAGTGAGGTCTATCAACGTATACGCGGGGACAGAAGCAAGAAGTGCTTTTTATATGCCGGATGGAGCCAAGTAGAAATAGAACGTACTGCCTTAAGACGCGTCTTCTCCTTCTCGGCTTCCTCGCTATTCGGCTCAAGCTTGGGAAGTCGAAATTCAAACATATACGTCATATGAAGGTCCTCATCGCCCCCGGACGCCCCGTCAGAAATAATGTTTCGGATATGTGTGCCATCGTCCTGCTCAAAATCGACCTAGATAATAGTCAGCGATAAATGCTCACCCCTTCCCCCTTCGTACAGTGAACGTTCAAACATCACGTACCCAATAGTCCTCCCACCCCCTCACGACCTCCCTCGCCTCATCCCTCGGCCCCTGCCCCTTCTTAAACTTGACCAGTCTCTCCACAACCCCCGAGTCGTCCTTGAGCACCTCGCAGCTCTCGATAACGGGCACGAATTCCTGTGCGAACCGGATTTTGCGTTGGAGGCCGGCCCAGATTTGCGCGCGGGTTAGGATGGGAGTTGCACCCGACGGGTTGATTTTAGAGGTATGCGCGAGGTTTATGGTGGCGACCATCTTTGCGGGTCTGAATGGGTGGGTAGAGGGAGTTGGGGTGGTGATGGTGGGTTGCTCAAAGTGCTCTTTGTTAGGGTCGGAATGGTTCCGAGATCGATGGAGCTTGCTTCGGAGTAGTAGCAAAGTGTGTTCAATCTTGACAGATAGGATAAGGAGAACAGTGCGACTCAAAGAGCGAAGGCAGGAATTTATACTTCTGGTTTGCAACCGACTGAAAACGTTGCTGAACAATCTTAGTCGATTCGGCTCTCCATTGGTACCGAAGGCCGAATGCGACGTGGTGTGAAGCGTATGCTAAGAACGGCGATACGCGCGAACGCCCAAGCCGTACCTTGGTACTAATCTTAATATTGCCTTGAACAATGAGCTTACATAATTCAACTAGGAGCCATTATTCCATGTATGGATTCAGTAGACATTGCCATTTTTGCGCTAGACGACAATTCTGTGCGAAGCGATAACCGCAAAGCAGCCTCTCTAACAATTTCGACACTACGTTCTTAGTGAGTGCACGTGCGTTATCGCAGGATTTGTGACTATCGCGTCCAAAAAAGAGCTTGTGCCTAATGCCTACTGCACCCTGAATGGCCAAATACTTCACTGCAATGGTATTCGAGCTCAGTTCTTTACAAGATCTTACCCTTGTTCACGACGAACGCTTCTAGAGCGGCTGAGACAGGTCAGTGATTGCTACGGGAAGGGCAATGTAAAGGAACTCACAGATGGCAGCCCACAGCCTATTCTCCGCTTCCCTAAATACCACAGACCTGGGTCCGTAGAAGACTTCGTCGTTGACCTCTTCGGGGTGGCGCGGGAGGCAGTGCATGAAAGCCCAGTTCTCTTTCGCGCCTCCTCGCTTAGCAAGTTCAGAGGTGATCTGGAAACCCTCAAATGCCTTGAGCCTCTTCGCCTTCTCCTCTTCCTGGCCCATTGACACCCAAGTATCCGTGACTAGAATGTCTGCGCCCTTAATAGCCTCTTCCGGCACGTTTGTCTCGAACAATTTGCCGGCATTCGGGGTAGTGCTAGCAGCGTGTGCGATAACATCGCGCATCTGCTGAGGGATCTCGTAGCCTTTCGGAGTCGCGACAGAGATGTTCACACCGAGTTTCACCGCGCCAATGGCCAGGTCATACAGCACGTTGTTCGCATCTCCGATCCAGGCAAGGGTCAAGCCTTCCAGGCCAAGCGACGAGGTCGAGCTAGAGAGATTCACCTCAGCTATTGTGAGGAAGTCGGCAATGATCTGGAGCGGATGGTACAAGTCGGAGAGGGCGTTGATGACGGGGACGGACGAGTGCTTTGCGAGGTCGGCTACGTCAGAGTGAGGTCCGACTCGAGCGACGATGGCAGCGGTCATGCTGGAAATGACGATGGACGTATCGTACAGCGACTCGTTCACCTATTTTCGATAAGCCATAGCTTCACTGTAGGGTAGCTCACTCATACACCCAATTGAATGTCATTCTTGCCCAAAAACATCGGACTGCCGCCTAATGCTGCCACTGCGCCCTCGGTGGACACCCTCGTACGCGTGCTAAGTTTGCTGAAGGTCATGGCCACGGTCCGGCCAGCCAGCGATGCCCGCAAACTGTGCGGCACCTCCCCGGTAGGCTTGATGACTGACTTGTGTCGGTGAGCATTACGGACGAGAGTGGTGAGTTCGGCCGGAGTCAGATCCGCTATCGAGAGGAAATGGCGCGGGGCGAACGGCGAAGTGTGTGGTGCAGCAGGGGAGGATGAATAGCAGCGGTATTGAGGGCGAGATAAGCTTCGAAGAGCTGTCGAGGTAGGACGAAAGGCCGCCATCTTGCTCGTAGACATGGGCCGACACTTGACAAGCGCAATTGGAGGTTTATATGGGACGCTATGTCACCAGTGGAGTCACACGCCCTGTAGATGAAATTTCGCACGGTGCAGCTCACGCGTCACAAAATCTGGGGTCGCTATCCGCAATCATCACCCCAGTCTAGCGTGTCTTGGCATGTCCCTCAGCCACTGCCCTGATGAGCCGCTGGTGATGACGCCTGGATCAGCATCTCAACACGACGCCGCTTGCGCGCAGACTCTATCACCACCGCTCCGTTCCTCTAGACCTTTTATCCTATGCACATGACATAGACACGGAGTCTGCGCATTGTCATCTCGAACAACCACCGCCATGGAGACGCCCGACGGCCCATGGGCCTCAACCCGCACGCCAAGCGAACGCCCGGCTTCCCAGAAGTCAACCCGCTCCTCACGATCAGCCCGCTCGCACCGCTCCAGTAGGACTTCTGAAGTTACGCCGCTGTTGGCGAGGCGAGACGGAAGCGACGATGAAGAAGATGAGGAGCAGACACCCGCGACAGCATCGTTGTTGCGATCACAAAACCCCGGCTCGACATCGAGTGGCAAGACGCCGTTCTGGAAAAAGCGATGGCCTAGCATACTGGCACTGGCCTTGTTATGCATTGCTGTAGCACTGATATTGGTCGGGTTCCTGGCGAGCGAGGCCGTGGAAGAATATGCCATGCAAGCAGCGGACTTCAAACCGACGAAGCTGTCGTTGGATTCGATGACCGACCACGGCGTGAAAGTACAAGTAGAAGGAGACTTTACCATGGACGCATCCAAGGTCCAGAAGCAAAGCGTGCGCAATCTCGGCCGCTTCGGAACATGGATCGCAAGAGAAGCCGAGACCGGACCCACAGACGTAGATGTATATCTGCCCGAGTATGGCAACGTTCGCATCGGGACGGCCCGCATACCAGGTATTAAAGTGAGCATTCGCAACGGACACACGACACACGTCTCATTCTTCGCCAACGTGGAACCTGGGTCTTTCGAAGGAATCCGTAACATCGCAAGTGACTGGATGAAGGGCAATTTGGATCAGATTCGTATCAAAGGCAAAGCCAGCGTCCCTCTGAAGTCTGGGCTTATTCGACTTGGGTCGCAGAACTTGGAGCATTCTGAAGTATTTCAAGGTAAGTTCTGCGCTGGGGATGTGGCGTTAGTGATGCAAGCTTGCTGACAGACTCTCGATTACAGGACACAACCTTCCTACGCTCCCTCGGTACAACATTACAAGGCTGAACATTAGAGAAGCCAAGGATGGATATCGAGGAATGGGTGCTGATGTTTCCGTTATGGTGACTAATGACTTTCCGGTCCAGCTCACCGTGCCCCCAGTCGCTGTCGATGTGCTTGTTGATGGCTGCCCGATCTCAGGCAAGCAAAAGCACATCAAGGTGGGCACTGCCGAGTCCGCCAGGCTGGACATCATGCCTAAGACGGACCTCGAGGTCAACGCCACTGGCAGAGTGGAGAAGCTGCCAGACTCGCTTATCGAAGTATGTCCGGATTCTGCCAAATCGCCATTGGATGCCTTTCTGGGGGATTATATGCAAGGCCAGGACGCCACCATCTACATCAACTGCTGTACATTCCCCGACCCAGAGACACCCAAGTGGGCCGGAGAGCTACTCCAAGATATCACTATTCCTGTCCCTTTCGCAGGACGTGACATGGGCAATCTCATCAAGAACTTCTCGTTAGCTGATGTTCACTTCCACCTTCCTGAGCCATTTGCCGAGCCTGGTAGCCCGGAGGCATCACCCAAGATTTCGGCTACTGTCAAGGTCGACATTGGCCTACCGCACGAAATGAACTTTCCCGTGGGTGTGGACGGTGTCAAAGCTGATTCAATCATTTACTACAAGAAGAAGAAGCTTGGAAGACTTGATCTCACCAAATGGCAGCACGCCAACTCCACCAGAGTCGAACCACACGATGATGAAGGACCGTCGCTCCTCGTGCAGTCCGACATCGATAAAGCCCCAATCAAGATTCTCGACGATGACCTTTTCAGCGAGGTCGTACAGGCCTTGATCTTCGGCAGCAAGGCCGTCATGATGGAAGTCAAAGCCAACGTCAGCGTCAAGGTGGACACACCCATGGGCGACTTTGCGGTGCGAGGGATTCCCGCGAAAGGAGTCGTTCCGGTCAAACGTTCGTGACCCAGTTCGTGACCCATTGAGCCATCCCGATTGCAATTGCTAACGGTCTGCCTCAGCGATCGATACCGGCAAAGGCGGCAAAGGCATCGGTTCCTTAGCACCCAAAATTGGCAATCTCCAGATTGTCGGTACCTCACCCACATCTCTCACTCTACAACTCAACGTGAATTTCACCAATCCTACAAACTACTCGGCTACCATTCCCTATTTCAACGTCAATGTCCTTGTCAATGGCACCGTCCTTGGACAAGGTGTGGTTAAGGATACAATTATGCATCCTGGGAACAACACGAATCTCCTTGTACATGTTGTCTGGGATCCTTTCACCAATAGCGGCGAAGACGGAAAGGCGGTAGGGAAGGAGCTCCTTTCCCAATACATCTCTGGTAGGCTATTCAAGTCTTCATCGCTGCATCTGCTGACTTGTCAGGTTACAACACGTCATTCACCCTCCAATGCCACAATGGCTCGGTCCCTGCCCAACCCGCGCTCGGAAATCTTCTTTCCTACTTCCCCGTCACTCTCCCTGCACCCAGCCTCTCTGGTCCCAAGGACCCGAACGATGGCGATGACGACCCCGACCGCGGTGACGACGACGACCATAAGCGACCCCACTTCATCCGCGAAGCTACCATGCACCTCATCTCTTCTACTGCACAATTTATCCTCGCCTCCCCCTTCAGCACTACCACGATGTACATTACCCACCTCAACGCAACTGCGCTCCACGAAGGGCATCAAGCAGGAAAAATACTCTCCGATCTCCCCTTTGAGGTCCCGCCAGGCCTTTCTACATCACCGCGGCTCCCGGTCGAGTGGAGCTTTGATAGTCTGGGATATGAGGCCATCAAGAAGGCGCTAGGAGGGACACTGAAGCTGACCACGTTTGCAAACGTAGGGATTCGGGTCGGACAGTGGCGGCAGCAGATATGGTTTCAGGGTGGGGAGATTGGTGCTCATGTAAGACTCTAGGGTTGAGATATTAGCAATGTTGTTTGGATACTTTAGGGATGTATGGCTACATGGATATCTGCCGGGCAGCAGATTGGAGTTTTGGTATAAGCGTCACATTGAACTTCATCGTATCAATAAATTTCTTCTATTGGTTAACACAACAAACCAAATCTCTTGACATTCGGTGCTGAATTAATTCTTCTCATGACAGACTCCGATTCGCGTGGCAGATGAACATCATGAGGCCGGTGCACCAGCGCAGGGCGGCGGAATGCACGTGCCTCGCTAACCACTTAGGGAAAGCTAAGTTGGCGCCACGGTTTCGACATCGACATCGACAATCAACACCGACACGTCCAGCTCCGCCTCACGCTCAATTCCCGGGGAGAAACTGGATCGCCAGCATGTGGAGACCGACTCTATTCCTCGCCGCCGTGCTAGCGGTGCCCGCGCAGGCGCTTCATTTCTTCATCGACGGTGCGACACAAAAGTGCTTCTTCGAGGAGCTGCCCAAGGACACACTGGTAGTCGGTACGAGCACAGTTCACCTGTTGCTTCCAAGATAGAAGCATATGTCGCATATAGGAATTCGTTCTAACCTGCCCATCTAGGCCACTACGACGCCAAAATCTGGGACGACAACACAAAAGACTACATCACTAAACCCGACACCGGCGTCTTCATAACCGTGGAAGAAACCTTCGACAATAACCACCGCGTCGTCGCGCAACGGGGCTCTGCGAGCGGCCGCTTTACCTTCTCCGCTGCCGACAGCGGCGAGCACCGGCTCTGCGTGACGCCTCAGAATGTGCAGTCTGGTGGGAGTTGGCTGGGCGGCAGCGGCGTGCATGGCACGGTGAAGTTCACGCTGGATATGGCGATTGGAGAGACGAGCAAGATTGAGAGCACGGATAAAGGGAAGATTGATGACATTGTGCAGAGGATTAGTGATTTGAATAAGAGGATGGCGGATATTAGGCGGGAGCAGGTATTCCAGAGGGTAGGTTTCTCCCGCGGTGGCTGAGAGCGTTTTGTGGATTATGTGGCTAATTGACAAACAGGAGCGCGAAGCCGAATTTCGCGATCAGTCTGAATCTACGAACAGTCGTGTCGTACGCTGGACGCTGATCCAACTTGCCGTTCTCGGTATCACTTGCGCGTGGCAGCTCTCGCACTTGCGGGCCTTCTTCATCAAGCAGAAGCTCACCTGAGACTTTTGTCTGGAACTGGTGGGTGAGTGCGGGGTGGGGTAGTAGGGAGGGGCAATAGGATAAGGCAATCCCCGAGACATGGCAATCCCCGAGACATGCGGATGGAATGGACAAAGTACTTTGGTTGCATTGAAGGGTGTACTATTGTATGATCTGGCGTTACGAAACGGTCTCGATTAGCGTTTGTCATAGAATTAAGCACATTTTGTGTTCTAATTGAGGTCTTGGTTTACATGATGGTACGGTGAGAGTGGCAAAGGAGCGGTGTCAGGTCGCGATGGTGTGGAAAGAGTAAAGCTGGTAGTGAGCACGAGTAGCTCATTCTTGCCTCGATCGTATACACATGTTGCCAACTCTGCACACAGCCTTGACACTTGTCCGTGGTTGAATCTCCGCTCAAGCTCCACCCTGCTTGTTTTGCATATATCTTTAATCCACATTCCCCGTTGGTCCCCCGGAAGCTCGCAATCTCGTAGTGCTCTTGTTTCCTCAGTCTTGGTGTTCCTCTACTACTGTCTCCAAAACCTACTCTCAGAACATTGACCACGAATCTCAAGTCGTCTAACGTCGCCATCCGAAGTGTCGTTCGTCTCGCAGCTAAAAAGCTGAGGCATCGGCTTAGTAGCAAAACGCTGTGCCGGTAGGTGTCCTCTTAGCCCAGCAACAGATTAGTACGCCTAGAGATGTCAGTGCCAGAGGGGCGTGCATCAGCTTTTACCGTCTTCAACAGACTACTCCTGTCGATATGCACCTTCACATTGCAATAACTAGATGCTAGTCTCTGAAACGAGTCTACAGACTCATTCAAGATAGTTCCTATTTCTGGTCCTTACCTCCTCTCCCTAGGCTTGCTCAGAGTTGAGGCCACAGTGTCGCTAGTGTAAGTCCTATTTTGTAGCTCTATTGCCTGCTTTTACTGACCCACTTCCACGTTGTACTATCTCCAGCCGACGCGACTACTACTTTTTTCATTGAGAATTCTGACCTTTCGTCGGATTTTCGAGGAAGAAGCTTGGGTTGTTGGCATGAAGAGGATGAGAGGTCAGAGTGTCCTAATCTCATTGAGCTTTCTGGCATTGTATTGGAAGCTTGAAAGAGAATTGCATAGTCGCCATGAAGAGACTGAGAGCAAGGTATCAAAATATTGAAGCGGGGTGTCGGTGTAACTAATTCATGTAGGGCAGCGTCCAGGCACCATCCAGCACCAGCTTCTCAGAGAGTCCAACGATTCGAATAAGATATGCTGAGCGGCACCTGTTTATGTCCTGTCTACAGCCTTGCCTTCTCATCCCCCTCCATCGCCTTTAAATCTCGCTCCGCCCACTGCCGAAGCACCTTCCGCTGGATCTTCCCACTCATTAGCTTGGGGATCTCCGGCACCAAAACAACACCCCCCACCAGCGCCTTATGTCGCGCGATTCTGGGCTTGATCCACTCTTGCACGTCTGCTGGAGATAGGGTGCCGTGTGCATGCTCGGCGACTTTGATGTACGCGCGTGGTCGCTCGCCTGTTGACAAATTGATGCCGACGACGGCCGCATCTTCTATGGAAGGGTGTTCGATAAGAGCCATTTCAAGCTCGGCCGGGGACACTTGAAGGCCATTGACTTTGATGAGCTCCTGTAGTATGTATGTCAGTTCTGCTATTTCTCACCTAGAGTCACTGCAATGGCGCAACCAAGCTTCTCTCATGATAGGAAAGACGTACCTTCTTCCGATCCACAATCCACATCCATCCCTCTGCATCCACGACCCCTACATCGCCTGTCTTGAGCCAGCCCCCGCCAAACGTGTCCTCGGTCGCCTCCGCATTCCGCCAGTATCCCTTCGCTATCTGCGGCCCTTTCACATACAGCTCACCCCGCGCGCCTCGGTCATGAATCTCCTTCCCACCATCATCTACCAGCATGACCTCGCTATGCGGCATAAGTACACCGATACTCCCCTGAGGCGGCTGACACTCCGTCGGCACGCCCGTAACCGCACACGTAGTTTCCGACAAGCCCCATCCCTGAGTGACGCGTATACCAAACTTCCGTTCGACTTCGTGTTGAAGCTCGCGACCGAGTGGCGCAGCACCGCAGAGCATTTCTTTTACACTTGAGAGGTCGAAGTTGGCTACTTCGGGGCGTTTGGAGAGCATGACCATGATCGGTGGGACAGTCTGCAGGCGGGTGATCTTATGTTTTTGGATGAGTGAGAGGTAGTCTTCAAACACGAACGAGTTCATGATTTGGATAGGAATATTCTGCTTGGTCGCAATAAGGACGGCGTATGTCTGTCCGTAGGCGTGATACAGCGGCAAGAAGCCGAGCCATCTTTCGCTAGAGTTGTAGCCGTATATCGAGACGATCTGCTCGACGTTCCATATCAGGTTGGAGTGTGTAACTGCGACACCCTTTGGTAGCCCTGTAGTACCCGACGAGAAATTCACAGTTCCAATGTGCGTGCGTGCTTCTTCAACGGCGAAAGAAGGCCAGCGCCAGCTCCTGGTGTCGGCCTCACTACCCATGAAAGAACGCCAATCCTCAAGACCGGCGGTGGGCGCAACTGGACCATCGGAAAGGAGATAGATTTGCGACTTGGGGATATTGGCTTGGGCTGCTGCTTTGAGACCGGTGGCGAGCAGGGAGGGATGGATGAGCAGGATCTTGGGACCGACAGTCTTCATTTGGTGGACGAGCTCTGACATGTGGTTAGCATTTCCATCATATCGTACATCATCTTGTCGTGTTGTATATGCTAGACGCTGAAGAGCACAGCATGTACTGGCATACTAGGGCGTGACACAATGATACAACGACATAGTTCTGTAGGGACTAACCGGTGACTGTAAACGCAGGACTAGCACCTGAAAACGCACAGCCTAAGCAGACCGTTCCCAGATACGCAACCGGTACGAAGATGTGATTGGGCGTAAACACTAGCAGTGAGTCTCCCGCCCTCACACCAAGCCTTTGCAGACCATAACCCACTCGCTTCACCCAGGGCACCAACTGCTTCGGAGATAAGGATACATCGTTGTTAGTTGCATCAATCCATAGTGGCTTGTCGGATGGCGTCGAGCCTTTGGGGAAGAGCCAGTCGAGGATGTTCCCTTCTTTGACCTCGAGGTTGGGACGATGTGATTTGATTGTCATCGTCAATTATTCGAGTTAGCACTAAACAAAAGAAGAAATATGTAGATGACCCTGGAGTCCGGAAGGTTGACGAATGCAAAAGAGAGCTTTTCGGACCACCAACAAGTTGACCAGCGTAACAGTTACCTCCTATGACCGACAACTGGCAACGCTAAGTCTCGATCCGGTACGTTTGTACAAGTCTTACAAAATATCCAGCGCAGCTTGTTGCGGAGGCTAGGTGCGGGATGTAACCGAGGTGCTTGACAAGCTCCTTCACCGTGCGGGGTTGTGGGGTAGTCTCCCCGGCCACCTCACCAAATTCGATCGCAGTATCAACTGAAATGTGCCTGGAAATACATTGCCGGTGGAGAGTGTTAGCCGCATGCTGCGTAATGGGGATGGAAAATCAGGACGGAAAGCCAGATGGTGGCAGCGGACAAAAAGCTGCTGTGTTGATGCCAAAACTTTGATTACTGCAAATAGAAATACTATCGAATATGACCAAAGCGTCTGATTTGCCGCAATGGAGCAATATGCCTGAGGTGGAAGGTATGCCGTAAGTGAACTTGGCTCCATGATGGCAATCCTAGGCTGACCGCCTCTAGCCATGGAACCGCGTGGGGTTTGTTCGACAAGAATGGCATTCGCGACGAAGTCGGTACATTAAATCTCCTAACGCCGGAGGTTGTAATTGAAGCCGGTAAAGAGATCAAGACGGGAAAGAGTGTTGTGCTAAAGTACGTTTCATCAGCTCACGATAGACGAAAAGCTGACCTGATGTAGTTGGGGTCTCGAGCATATTGCTGAACCTGGTTTTGGACGCATCAAGCTCGAACACACAATTATCGACTGGAGAAAGGTCCAAGACTATTACTCCTACGATGACGAGATCAAGCTGAATCCGCAAGCTGGGAGTCAATGGGACGGTCTACGACACTTCGGCCACACTGAGACGGGGTTGTACTACAACAACATCCACCACGATGACCTTCTGAAGACGGACCGCATCGGTATTGATCGTAAGTCGAATGTTGGCATTGAAGAATCATGTACTCATTGATCCTAGACTGGAGTAAGCGCGGCGGGATCGTTGGGAGAGGAGTATTACTAGACTACGTCAGATACGCCGAACGCCATGGTATTGAATACAACGCCATGTCCCGTCACTGTATTACTGTGGCAGACCTCGAAGCCATCGCGAAAGAAGAAGGCGTCGAATTCAAACCTGGAGACCTTCTCATTGTTCGAAGTGGCTGGATAAAGTGGTACAACGAGCACGAAATGGAGGACCGAGTCAAGTACATAACGAATGGGAAGGAGTATGTTGGCGTGGAAGGCTGCGAGGAGTCTGTCGAATGGTTGTGGAACCACCATTTCTCGGCCGTTGCCGGAGACGCCATCGGGTTCGAGGCATGGCCGCCGCAATTGCCGCGTCGCATTCATGACCACATTGCTCTTTGGGGCATGCCAATAGGTGAGCTGTGGGATCTTGAGGCGTTGTCGAAAGAGTGCGAGGCCCAGAACAGATGGAGTTTTTTCTTTACGTCTGCGCCATTGAATTTGAAAGGCGGAGTATCTAGCACGCCGAATGCGCTTGTTGTCTTCTGAGTGTCACTGGAACATAAGCGAGAATATGAGATGGAATTGATGAAGTCAGTGTTCTGGCTTGTGGAGTGTAATGACATTAATGGTGACAGCTCGATGAGCATGTTCGCACCATTGTTTTGCCCCGAACGATAGTTTTGACAAACTTCCTATTACCGATTGTCCCAATGACGAAGTCAACGAGTAATCTTTCTCCACGAGTCCTCACTGACGTCACATGCACTTTCACTTCTTAACCGCCTAGTCATGTATCCGTAATCATCACGAGTCAATGCAGCAATACTTTGCTCAACTGGCTTCGTCTGCACGTCAAACCCAAGTTCTGATCCGTTGTTCAAGCTGTTTCTGAGGTATAGAACAAAGTCCGCAGAGCTCATCCAAGGAGAATACCCTATCATCCTGCACAGAAGTGTAGGTATCTCGCAATCGCGACGACGTTCTTGACTTTGGCTCAGCGTTGGATGCCCGGTAAATATCGGAAGATGTCGCATGGTCGAGTCAAGCTTGAGATAGATGCGCTAAAGCCACTAGTCCCACACCACCAGCACTACCCTAGCCGCAGTCTGGGGCCCCGCATTCTAGGATCGCCGCAATTCAACACCTGTTCGTCCGATTCTTCGGAATTCAATTGCCTAAAGCGAGTCTAAGACGTGTTATCCAATGATACTTCGGCACCCTGGCCTGGAACACAGGACAAAGGCTTATGACCAACATGACTAGACAGCAACGAGTAAACGAAGGCTTGGTCTCAAACTCTAGCTGACACCTGTCGAGCAGGATGCACGCGAGAATGGCAATCGTTTCCCGATGAGTGTAGCTGACTGCTCCGGCGTGAGGTATAGCTGCAAGCTCCCCAGTAGCTCTTCCACCTGCGACCCGGGCTTCTGGTTCAGACATCGAGACACTGCCTGCATACGAGATGTCGCCCACACACAAGAGACAACGTGCCAATGCGTACAATGTCTTCATTCTTATGTTCGTCGGCCTTGGGTCCATGACCTATGGCTATACTGCCTCCATCATCGGAACTACTCTGGGTCAGTCCATAGACATGCGTCTCAGACAAAGACTGATTGTATTCAGGTCAACCCTCGTTTATCTCATACTTCGACCTCGACACGCGAAGCAATGCCACTGACCTTATCTCAACGACCAATGGGCTCTTTCAGACCGGCGGTGTCATTGGTACTTTATTGCTTCCCATCATCGCGGACAAATATGGGCGCAAATGGGCTATCGCTTCGGTGAGTGGCCATATTTAGACAATAGGGTTGTACTAACGGATGTTGCAGAGCGCTATCTTGGCTATCATCTCGGGAGCTGGTCTAGCTGGCAGTGTACACATCGGAATGTTCATCGCCTTTAGATTTATCGCCGGAGCTGCAGCATTCATGGCTCTCGCCGCTGTTCCAGTATGTTGAGCTGCTTTTCTCGAGTGATCCTTGCCTGATATCACATAGATCTGGATGAACGAAGTCGTACCCGTTTACATGCGCGGGGGACTTGTTGATATCCATGCCGTGGGCCTCATCTTCGGCTATTTTATATCAGGTTGGGTCGGATTTGCCTTTTACTTCTGGAATGGCGGTAAGACATGTCTCTCCAATCAAGCATCCCACACGACTGACCCCAACAGGCGGCCAAAACACATGGCGACCACCGCTAGCCCTACAATGCGCGTGGCCAATCCTGCTCCTTGCCGGTCTATACTGGATCCCGGAATCACCTCGCTGGCTCATCATGAAAGACCGCATGGACGAAGCAAGAGTGATCCTCGACCGCCTCCACTCCAACTCGAGCGACCCGTCTAACGAGTACGCACGCTCCGAGTTCTACCAGATCCGGAAGCAAATCATCCTCGACCGCACACTGGATAGCTCCTGGGTGGGCATGTTCAAGAAGCCCAGCTACCGCAAACGAGCCTTTCTCGCAATGGGTCTTACGTTCTTCGTGCAGTGCTCCGGTGTACTTGTAATTAACAACTATGGCCCGACGTTATACAAGAACTTGGGGTTCTCTCCTGTGAAACAACTCCTCTACCCAGCCGCTTGGTTGACCCTCACCTTGGGCCTCAACATAATGGCTATTCCGCTTGTGGATCTCTTCCCACGGAACAAGTACATCGGCGTCGGTATCCTCGGTTGCATGTCGACCCTCGTCGTGGAGGCCGCTCTGGTCGCCAATTTCGTTCCCTCGAACAACAGTGCCGCTCTGCAAGCCGCCGTCGCCATGTTCTTCATCTTCCAAATCCCCTACGGCCTCATGCTCGACGGGACGCAGTTTGCTTACCTCGGCGAGATCTTCCCCACGCATCTCCGCGCAAAAGGGGTCTCCCTCGGCGTAGCCATGATCTCCTTCACCAACATCATATGGCTGCAAGCAGCGCCTACCGCTTTCATCACCATCACCTGGAGGTTCTATCTCGTGTTCATCATTCCCGGTACGATCGGCGGACTAATCATCTTCTTCTATTTCCCGGATACGAATGGGTTGCCGCTGGAGGAATGTGCGGCTATATTTGGAGACCAGGATGAGGTCGCTGTGTATCAGGCTGAGATTAACGTGCAAGATGGCGTTATTACGGATGTGCATAGTCAGGGGAAGGAGATGGATGAGGTGCGTACGGAGACTGTGGCGGCTGGGGATGGGACAAAGAAGGTGTAAATGTGATGGGTTCGCGGACATGTAAGCTCGATTGAAAGGGCCTCGAACATTCGTGTGGTCAAGTCATTCTCCGATTAGGAAATCTTTCCGTGTCAGTTCCTCGCCGATTTTCTCGTGGTGATACTCTGTGGCACACCGGAACACGTTCAGCTCCCGTCCCGAACACAGTCGCACAACCATCAAAAGTCTCGGGCCGTGCCACTGCGTCGCCGTATTCCGCATGCAACATCAGCTGCAGGGACTCACCACCGTTGCCAAAAACAGTTATCGTGCCATTCCCGCATCGTGGGCCACATTCGAGATGCCACCAGCGCCTCCTATGCCGTAGCCATGCCGCTTGGAACCGAATTTGCTTTTTGAAGATGCGACGACGGAAGGACTGCAAACGCCCGCAAGGCGCAGTACCTTACTTCTCTACACCAAGTTCGGAAGCAAGCGATTAACATTGCACCGCATCCGCATCCGCACACGCCTTACCTTGCCTTACCTTAGCTTGCCTTGCAGTAAGCGGGCGCACATGCTCGCAATCTCGTGGCACAACGTTTCCTAACCCTCGCTATTGATAATTAAACTGCATTCCAATTGTTTGTGTAGCTGGCCTTACACCTTACACGGGCCAGGTTTCAGGCCTCCTTCAGCTCAGATTTCGGCGAGCGACCACGTGCTGTGCCGAGACACGGCGAGTGTGCGTGGGCGTGTAGGGAAGGTGGATTGTGGCGAGCTATGAGATGAGGGTGGGAGGAAGAGCAAGGAGGGTTTTGGCGAAGATGGTTGTGTTGCAGTGAGATCACGATGATTTTCGATGGGAGTGGAAGAGGCGTCACGCAACGTTGACATCGCAGCTGACGCGTAGAGTTATCCAACGTTCAAATCTGTATGCTCGAACAGTAGGTAGAGATCGATTTTCAAGCCAGTCCTAATCTCGCGAGATGAAACTTGCCTCTACCCTAGGCTTGCACAAGCGAGATCACCAGTCATCACATCACAGATGCACACCAAGGCGCAATCGCCCGCGTAATGAGATGAACGTGGATCGCAATCCTACCGTCGTTTCAACCGCACGCCTTAAGCACCTCCGCCAACGGTCGAACCTACCGCAGAAGCGGGGCTCAGCTCGTGCTCGGAAGTTAACACGGAGATGAAGATCCACCTTCCAAGAAAATAACAACTCACGCAAAGCGGATCTGGGGGAAGTGCACACATGTGAAATTGGCAAATCTGTTTTTTTGAAGTCACTTTCTAGATGTGTGACTGAGCCTCGTGAGGACTATGATGGTCAACTCCGCGCCATGCTTGCCTTGCCATGCCTGATGGTTCGTTTTCTAAAAACAACAAAACAACAAAAAGGTGGGAAAACAAGAAGGTGAAGTTGGCGTTGAACTCCGAATCCGAAAAATACAAATCGTGATCATCACAGTCGAGTCCCGCTGCCGCGACTCATCAAGCGCAACAAAAAGAGCGAATGAAGGTAATAGGCGTGAGAAAAGGCGTATATTGTCAAGTGGAAACCCTTCGTACAGATCCCCTACACCTCATGTTCTCCACCCTTCCCGACAAATCCGTCTCGATGCTCATCAAGGCCAGCAGCAGCAGCGGGACTTGAACCAAACAGAGTCAAGGCTCACAGAGGAAAGCTATGCGCAAGGAACCACAGGTCCCCATCCGCAAGAAGTGTACAGAAGAGAAGAATGTTCAGCTGGTTCCAGTCGAGCGCTTAGAAGAGGCCAAAGAAGCTACGCTTCTTGGAGCCGTAGCCGTAGCCGGGTCCGTAGGCAGAGCTCTCAGCTGGGGGAGCAGGAGCCTCGGGGAGGACGCTAGTGGTGGAAGGGACGTCAGAAGGAGACTCGCCAGCCGGGGTAGCGGAGGGAAGGACAAAGGTGGGGAGGGTCTCGGTGGGAGCAGTGCCGGAGGGAACGGCGCCGGTGCCAGATGGCACAGGGGCGCCATAGCCTGGAGCACCACCGGTGGGGATGGCACCGCTGGGCTTGGTGGCGGTGAGGAAGCCGGACGAGCCGGGGAAACCGGGAGCAGTGCCGTTCAAGGTGGGGTATGGGGCACCACCAGTGGGCACCTGGGGAACGGGAGTGTTGGTTGGCTCCTCGGGGGAGACGGTGGTGGTGTCGTCCTCGCTGGGAACCTCATCAGGGACGGCGGGGGTATCAGTTCCGGTGGAAGACTCGCCGCCGGCAGTCTGTGATTGTTAGTTCATGTTCCCAGCGTTTTGGATAAGAGCAACTTACGACAGTGACGGTCTCCTGGGCAGTAACGGTAACGGTAACCGGGGGAGCGCACTCGCCAGCACCGCCAGTCGAGTCAGCAGGGACATCCTCAGGGTTGACGGGAACTCCAGATTCGCTGGCAGGAGTGTCGCTGGAAGGCGAGCCAGTGCCGGTGGGAGCGCCCTCAGTGATGGTCAGAGTCTTAGCAACGGTCGAAGTGATGTCCGAAGTGACAATAGTGGTGTCCTCGCCGGCCACAGGGGTTTGCTCGGGCGACACGGCGCTCTCGACGGGCAAGGAGGCTTCGCCAGTGACGTAGACAGTCTTGGTGACCTTGTTGGTGATGGTGATGGCGGTCTCGTGGGCGTTGGCGCCGGTGCCGATGGTCTGGGTCATGACCGTAGTGCTGTCCTCGACAACCACGCTTGGGACAGGAGTGGCAACGGCATCGCCACCAGTCGGGTAAGCGCTGGCAGACGAGGGCAGACCAGACTCAACGATGCTGCTGGCCTCGCTCTCGGGGCAGACGGTGGTGCCAACGGCGATGACCGAGGTGACGAGCGAGGTGGACTTGGCCGGGCAGTCGACGACGCTGCTGGGGCAGGCAGTGACGGTGAAGATCTGGGTGGAGGAGATGGTGAGGGTCACGAGGTCCTCGACGCCAGTACCAGTGGGGTAGACACCGGACGGGACACCAGTCGGGAAGCTGCCCTCGGAGCCGGTGAGCACGAAGGAGGGGAAAGTCGAGGTGGCGTTGTCGCCGCCGACGGGAGACAGAGAAGTCTCAGCCGGGACAGCCGGGACGGCCGGGGCCGTTCCAGAGCCGACTGGGTAAGATACGCCCGGAGCAGTACCGGCGGGAGCGGTGCCTGCAGGAGCGGTCCCAGTTGCGGAAAAGGTGACGCCCGGGACCTCGTCGGTGGAGGAGCCAGCTGGCAGCTCTGGGGAGACCTCAGTGGTGCCAACGGGAGGCTCTACTGCAACTGGGGTAGAGGAGACGACCACGGGCGGAAGGGTGGCGGTGGAGTTGGCAGGCGCCGTGTACACGGGCTCAGTCTCCGGACCGTTGCCATAGCCATATTGACGACGCACGTGGCGGTGACCGCGGGCGTTGGAGGCATCAGCCACGGCGAGGGCGCCGAGGAAAGCGACAGTAAGCTTCATCATCATGTTGTCGGTTGGATGTTCCTTGCTCTTTTCTTAGTCGATAGATTGTCGGGGTGGGCAGTTTCCTGGGAAGGTAGGACGATGGGATTGAGATTCGGCGGATATTGATGCTGCAAAGGAAACAAGGCAGAAGTCAATTCTGCAAAAACGGCGATCGTCCAGGAAAGAGTGACTGGAGTATGCTGAAAGGAGAGAAATGTCTGAAGAGACGGAAGCGAATGTGCTGAAGAGAACGTGAGCCTTGCGGTGGAGAGAAAAGGACATGGACGGAGGCGGCCCGGTATATGAGCACTTGTCGTGATTGCAGGCAGGACTGCCAAGGGGAACGATTGGCAGCTCCAACGACATGCCCCTAGTCGCTGTAATTTCAGCGAGGGGACGGGCGCTCGCTATGACCAGTCGCGAGGGTTGGCGGCAGAGGCAGCCAGGATTCAGGAACAGGTTCAGGTGGTG